>Ga0194120_10002501_pt1 | contig 31423 bp, 25 predicted proteins | sample TA2MahCa65mmetaG_FD_148642 | JGI IMG/M metagenome (GOLD analysis project Ga0194120, IMG submission 148642) | Freshwater microbial communities from Lake Tanganyika, Tanzania - TA2015019 Mahale Deep Cast 65m | ecosystem: Environmental > Aquatic > Freshwater > Lake | place: Tanzania: Lake... | reverse complement strand
GCAGCGGGGGGCGGCAAAACCGGGGGCAAAAAAGGTCCGCCGGGCGCTGCCGGGCACGGCGTGGAGGCGAAAAAAGGCGCCGGCACCGCCGCTCCGCGGCTGGCCGGCGCGGGGCGGTGGATTCTGGGCCAAAAAACCTATTGCGCCCCGCCAACAAGATTGACTACCCTATCGCCGCGTCTTTTTTGGACGCTCGCCAAAATCTGGAGCAACCCCATGGCCTTCAGCTCTGCGCGCGCGACTCTGCTGGCCGCGTGCCTTTCCCTCGCGTTCTTCGCCGCTTGCAGCGACAGTCCCAGCGGTGGTCCGGGCGGCGGTGGCGGTGCCACGGCGACCACTTGCGCCACCCAAGGCGACTGCGAGAACGGCTTCACCTGCGACACGGTCAAGAAGGTGTGCGTCTCGAACATGGGCGGCGGCGGACTTGCAGACGCCACGGGCGGCGGTGAAGCCGGCGCGACCGGTGACGGCGGCGCGGATGCGACCAGCGGCGGCGACAGCGCACCGACCGGCGACACCGCGGATGCCAGTGGGTCCGGCGGCGACACCGCGATCAAAGACACCACCCCGGCGCCCGACGCGAAGGTCAACCCCGGCAACGACCTGTCGTGCAAGCCGTGCACGCCCAACGGCAGCGAGTGCACCGGCGATTTCGCGTGCGTCAACCTGCTTAGCGGCCCGTTCTGCGCCAAGAAGTGCAGCTCGGTCGCCGACTGCACCCCCGGCTACATCTGCGACAAGGCCTCGGCGGGCGAGCAGAAATATTGCGTGCTCAACAGCTACGACTGCAAGGGATGCGCGGTCAGCGGTTGCCCCGAGGGCGAGAAGTGCAACTTCAAGACCAGCCCGCCGGCCTGCCTCGCCAGCAAGAAGGTGTGCGAGGCCTGCCAACAGGACAAGGACTGCGACAACGGCTTGCGCTGCGTCAAGTTCGGCGACGCCAAGGTCTGCACGCCCGACTGCTCGGCGGGCCAGGCGTGCCCCGAGAACTCGACCTGCGTGGCCTACGTCACCGATGCGACCAAGGCGTGCGCCTATGCCGCAGCCAAGTGCTGCTATGGCACCAGTTGCACCAGCGGCTGCACCAACTGCAAGGGCAAGTGCATCGCCGGCCAGTGCCAGGAGTGCAGCAAGAACGCCGACTGCCCCAACAACGGCACCTGCAACCTCAACAGCTACACTTGCGTGACCAACGCCACCTGCCCACCGGCCGACAAGCCCAACCTCAAGATCAAGAACAAGGTGACCAACGAGTGCGTCGAGTGCACCAACGACACCCACTGCACGGGCAGCGCGGCGGGGCCCAAGTGCAACCTCAAGACCAATGTTTGCGAGAAGTCGAGCGCCAGCAACGAGTGCAGCGTGTGCGGCGGCGACTACCCCGGATGCATCGAGCTCAACGGCACCTGGACCTGCGTCGAGTGCACCACCGACGACGACTGCGCCAAGAAGAACAAGGGCACCTGCCTGGCCAAGTCCTACACCTGCCAAGGCTCGACCGGCGGCAGCGGCGGCACCGGCGCCGGCCCCAAGACGGGCACCTGCAAGGCCGACAGCGACTGCAAGAACGACCCCAACAACACGTTCAAGCTTTCGTGCGACGCGGCAACCGGCCTGTGCTATGACGTCGATGGCAAGTGCGACAACATCGTGGCGTTCTGCAACGCCGCCAAGGGCAGCAACTGCGAGCTGGCCTCGGACCTGTTCGGTGGCGGTGGCTTGCCCGGTGGCCTCCCCGGTCTTCCGGGCGGCGGCGGCGGTCCCCCCGCGGCCAACGCCATGAAGTGCACGTGCGGCACGGGCGGCGCTTCGGGCGGCGGCAATGGCTGGCAGTGGGACGCGACTTGCGACTTGTTCAAGACGCTGAGCCCGAACCTCGCCAACTGCGATTGCAGCAAGGATCCACAGAGCAAAGACTGCGCCCCGGCGATACCGATCCCGCTGCCGGGCCTGCCCACGACGTGCTGCAAGCAGTCCGGCGGCGGAAGTGGCACGCCGAGCGACACGATGACCTGTATTCTTACCGGTATGCAGCCCAAGCCCGACCCGATGTGCTTTGGCGGCATCGCCTGCAGCAGTCTCGCGGGCTGCCTCACCGGCAAGCCCGGCGGTTCGTGCGGAAAGAGCCCGTTTTAATTCGCTGCGCTATCGAGCAGGCGCCGATTCGGCCAAGCGCCGCATTCTGACCGCGCGCCGTTCTCAGAAACGGTGCCCTTCGCGGCTTGACGCGTGCCGGGTGCGTGTCCTGTGAGACCGCCGCTTGCCTGCGGCCGGGTGCGCTCGGCGTCCAATCTCTGGCGCACCCGCGCCTATGGACCGCCTACGCTCTGCTTGTACGCCCAGGCGACCAACGCGAGCGCCACCACGGCCAGTGCAGCAACGGCGACCCAGCGCATCGGGAACTTGGGCCTTGCGTCGTCGATCATCAGGTCGTGGAAACTCGAAGGACTCGGACCGCGCCACGCCAGCCGCGCCACCTCTTCCAGGGTGTGCAGGGCGGTGTCCAATTCGGCAACGTCCACCATCGGCGCCCGATGGGTGGCCACCACCATGCCGCCGATGCACTGGGTCACCGAAAAGCGCGTGTCACCTACCCGGCCCAGCCCCAGGCCGCGGCCCTGGTTGCGCCACGCCAGCGGTTTGAACGCGCGGTAGGCGATGGCGGCATACGGCACGCGCTGTCCGCCAGCGTCGAACAGGTCGAACACGGCGTTGGCCAGGCAGCGCGGCGTCCACACGAACACCGCGTGCATGGGCGCCTGGCCCTCGGCCTCGGGCACGGCAAAATGCGGGCGGACGTCGGTCACGATGGCGTAGCGCGTGCCGTTGCGCCGCAATTCGAGTACCTGGGCGTGCTCCAACGCAAGCTTGTCGGCGGCCGCGGTGTCGGCGGGCAGGGCGGCAGCGAGCGGAAACGGGCTTCCACCCAACTTGGCGTTGACGGCATTCCAAGCTCGGCGTGCGCGGTCGTCCATCGGGGCCTTGCCGTGCAACCGTGCGGCGGCACGCGGAGATTTTCGCCGGCCGGGGCGTGGCGGCCAAATAGCGCCGACTTTTGCGCCCAACCGCGCAAGGTGTTGCGCGCTACGCGGTCTGTGGCGGCCAGTACTCCAGGGCCGTGACCACCCGGTTGAGTTCGTCGAGCAGCGGCGACGCGCCGTGCGTGCCGAAGGTCGCGACGAGTTCGCGGTAGTACCACAGCGTCTGGGCCCGGGTGGCGCTGAAGCGTTGCCACACCCTGTCGCCCTCGACACGCAGGTCGGCCAGGATCGAGCGCGCGTTGTGCAACTTGTCGCACATCGACACCAGGCGCGCGCCCTGCGACGCCGTGGCGACGTGGGCGATGTAGGCCTCCTTGCGTTGCTGCCACGGCGGCTTTGGCTGCATGTCGGTGTCGCTGCATTCCCAGACGATGTCGGCGACTTCGTCCCCAAAGCGGGCGCGGATTTCGGCCAGCCGCGCGCTGCCGCCGCCGTCCTCGACCGCGTCGTGCAGGAGCGCGGCGATGGCCACGTTTTCGTTCGCGCCATGTTCGAGCGCCAGCGCGGCCACTGCCAGCAAGTGCGCCACGTAGGGAATCTGCGTCCCCTTGCGGGCTTGCGAGCGGTGCCACGCATTGGCGCATGCCAGCGCGTCGGCAAAGCGATCGCTCAGCGGGTGGTCCAGTCTGGCTTCGGGCATGGCGTGGTCCGGGCGCTGCCGGATGGACGACAGGGCGGCGAGGGGCGGCGGGGGAAGTGATTGTGCGCGTGTGCGGGGTTCGGGGTCAAGGTTCTGTTACGTACCACACGGTGCGGCGCAGTGTTGACGCGCGGCGCAGTATTAGCTAGAATCTTGGCTAGGAGGTGCTCAGTGAAGCAATACAGCGTCCATGCCGCCAAGACGCAACTCTCCAGGCTGATCGCCGAAGCCGAGGCCGGCGACGACGTGGTCATTGCCCGCGGCGACAAGCCGGCGGTCCGGTTGGTCGTCGTCCATCCTGTCCCGCTGCCGGTGTTCGGGGCGATGAAGGGCCGCGCCAGTGTCAGCCCGGTCTTCTTCGACCCGCTGCCCGACGACGAGTTGGCGCCGTGGAGCCAGTGATGCGCCTGTTGCTCGACACCCACGTGCTGCTGTGGTGGCTCGACGGCGACGAGAACTTGTCGCTCACGGCCTGCGCGGCCATCGGCAATCCGCGCAACGTCAATTTCGTCAGCGCTGCGACTGCGTGGGAGATTTCGACCAAGGCGCGGATTGGCAAGCTGCCGGGGGCGCTGGACGTGGCGCGCGACGTGGCCGGGGCGGTTGCCTCGCAGGGATTCCAGAAGTTGGATATCACCATCGAAGACGCCAACTTGGCAGGCAGCCTGCCGGGGCACCATCGCGACCCGTTCGACAGGATGCTGGTCGCCCAATCCGTGCGCCGCATGCTGACGATTGTGTCGGCGGACGGGCAGTTGGATGCGTACGGGGTTCGGCGGATTTGGTAGGGGCAGTGCTGCATTTGCGCGCCGTCTTGACTGGATGCGGCCAAGTAGGGCGAGGGCCCGTCGCTCGCCGCCGCCCGCCCGGCGCAGTCGACTGCCCTGTCCCTGCCCGTGCCCGGCGCCGCCCCCTTGGGCATTCGCTACACTGGACCTGCAACGCCACCAGCGGCCCGCGAAACCCCTACGTTTTGCCCTTGACACCGCGCAGCGCGCCGCGCAGCATCACCCTCCCTGCCGCAGAGGTCGCCATGTTGCGCAAATTCCTGAAAATCGCCATTTTCGCCGCGGCGTTGACGCCCGCATGCGTGGGCGGCGGCGGGGCAGGCGGCGGCGGAGGTGGCGCGGCCGCGATGCCCGGTGGCGCGGTGGGCACCGCGTGCGCGACGGAAGGACAAGCGGGCTGCACGTTTGCCAACGGCCACGCAGTCACCGAGTCGTGTACCGGCGGGACGTGGACGCAGGTGGCCGTCTGCGAGACGGGCAGCCCGTGCGTGGTCACCACTGTCGGTGCGGCGTGCGCAGTGAACGACCCGCCGACCGACGCGGGCGGGACGCCGGACTCGGGCGCCAGCACCATCGATGGCGCCGGTTCAGCAGACCCGGGCGCCGCAAAGGACACCGCACAGCCCCAGCCCGACGCACAGCCCAAGCCCGATGCCCAGCCGCCCAAGGACACCGGGCCCGCAGGGCCGCAGCCGCTGGTGGCGATGGGCTCGTTCACTGCCAGCATCGACGGGGGCACCTACACCGTCGACTACGCCGGTCAGGTCGCCTCCGCGCTGGCCGCCCACAAGCTGACCACCAACCCGATCGGAGTCGCGTGCTTCGGCAAGTTGCAGTTGTCGGTGCAAAAGCCTGACGGCACGTGCCGACTCGACCTGGTTTTCGGCCCAGGGCCGCCCGGCCAGGGATTGGTCTTCAAGTCCGCGGCGTTCCATGCGCGGCAGGCACAGGACGGCGGAGGCGTCAAGGATTGCGCAGGGTGGACCAAAGAACCGGCCTCGGGGGCTGTCGTGTACCAGAGCGTCGGCGGCACCGGGGCCATTGCCATGCCGCTGCTCGCGCAGCCCGGCGCTGGGCAGAGCAAGGCCACCCTGCCGGACGTCACCTTGCAGCCGACCCTTGCGGCGCCGGTCACGATGAAGTTCCTCGGGCGCAGCTTCAAGCTCGACCTCGCCGGCCTGACCTTTGGCGGCGACCTGCAGAGCGCTGGCAGCGCCCAGACCGTGTGCGAGAAGGTCGAACCTCCCAAGGTGGCGCTGCCCGAGTTCGCGCTGCAGGACATCAATCCAGGGAGCGCCGGCTACAACACGATCTACGGGCTCAAGGCGTTCGCGGGCAAGCGCATCGTGGTGGCCCTGGTCAGCGACTGGTGCAACTCGTGCCTGGCCCAAGTCAAGCTGATGCAGCAACTGCAGGACACGGCCGCGGCGCAGGGCAAGACCGACGTCCAGATGGTGCTGGTGGCCGACAAGCAGAAATCGAATCCCGCCAACCTGGTCAAGCAGGTCAAGAACATCCCGATCCTGCAAGACACGGCGGCCGTCAACGCCTGGGGCAAGCTGAACGAGAAGCACGCCGGCAAGAACACCGGTTCGGCGATCCGCAACAGCGGGTTCGGCTATGCCAAGGACGGCACCGAAATCATGTACTTCGCGCCGAGCGGCACCGGGTCGCTGAACCTGACCGCGTTCCAGCAGGCCGCGGAGAAGGTCATCAACACCGCGGATTGAGAGCTGAGCAGCCGCCGTGACCCCGGACGCACCTCTGGCCACGTCGGCTGCACGCGCGCTGGCCGCCGGCGGCGTCGGGGCGGTTGCAGCAGCGGGCCTCGTCTACGCCTTCGCCGCAGACGTGGGCTTTCCGCCGTGCGCTTCGGTGCCTGCGGTTCTCTGCGCCTTTTGCGGTGCGGCCATCGTGGGCGCCGCCATCGCCGCCCGGTTTGGGCCATGGCCCGCTGGCGCAGCGGCGTTGGCCTGGGCCGCCATGATGGCCGCTGCGTTGACGGCGCCCTACGGCTTTTTCGGCGGCGGCCTCGCCAGGCTGCGGTCGTGCCGTGACCAAGCCGCCATGCTGGCGCGGGGCGTTCCCGCCGTGTCGGGCCGCGTCTCGGCCGTCGAGGGCCGTGCCGACCTGGCCGTGGGTCAGCCGTGCACCTGGACCGTCGCCGCCGAACCCGTGCGCGCGGACTGCGCATGCGGGTGGTCGTGCCGGGTGCGGGTGCAGTGCCCCAGTGCGGAACTCGATGTCGCCGTCGGGTCGTGTCACCTCGACGACACGTCCGTGCCCGCGTGGCATTTGCACACCGGCACGTCCTTGCCACCGCAGCCGGGCGCGCGCACCGAGGGCGGCGGCTTGCTGGTATGGTCCCCAACGCACGAAGGCCGGGCCGGCTGGCGCGTCGAACTGGGTCCGTAGCCCCCTGGACTCCTGCCATTCTTGGGCGCTGCTTGGGTTTCGCGCCGGCCTCGCCTACCATCGGCGGCACGTTCGGCTCCGTGCCGACCGCGTGCGCTGCCATGGGTCGCCTCCGCCACCAAGCGCCCTTTCCAAGCGCGGTTTGGGCCGTTGCCGCGATGCTGCCGTGCGCCTGCGCCGATGCGCCCAACTCGCCCGCCGCCGGTGGGGCCGCCGCGAGCGCCAAAGCGTGCCCTCCCGGCGCACGGCGCACCAACGGCAATTGTTGCCCGTCCGGTCAGTTCTTCGACGCCGCTTCGTCTGGCTGCGCCGCCCTCGGCCCGCCGGCCTGCGCAACGTCGTCGCTGTCCGGACCGGCGTCGTGCGTGCCAACGTGGTGCGCGGGCTGGCACGACGCCGCCGGGACCGCCTGCGCGCCCGGGTCAGCCCTCTGCACCGGAGCGCTCGCACCGTGCGCGCCGCATGCCGAACGCTGCCCGGCCGGCGATGTCCCGCTGGGCTCGGGCTGCGCGCCCGCCGGGTCTGGCGTGCTGCTGCCCGATGGCACGGCGCTTGTGGCGCCAACGGCTGCGGATGCCCCGTTTGCATTCCCAGAGTTGCCGCCCTTGCCCGCGGTCGAGCCGCCGCGCGGCTGTGCGGTCTTTGGCGCGGTCGATGCCGAAGACTGCGCCAAGGTGTCGGCATGCCCTGTCGGCGAGGCGATCGGCCCGGGCGGAGCGTGCGCGCCGCGCCAGGGCGTCCCGTGGGCGTGCCCGCCCGGATTCGTCGTGCAAGGGTCGCTCCAGGGAGAGCCCATCTGTGTGCCCGACCCGGCCGAGTGCGGCGCGGCCCCCTATGCGCCAGGCCCCGCCAACGCCATCCACATCGACGCGGCCGCGCCGGCCGGCGGCAACGGATCCGCGACTGCGCCGTTCACCAGTTTCGCTGCGGCGGCGACAGCGGTGTTCCCGGGCGCGACGGTGCTGCTGGCCGCCGGGACCTATGCCGTCAACCTCAAGGTGTCATTTGCGCTGACCCTGGTTGGCCGCTGTGCCGCCAAGACGCGCCTGCAAAGCAACGGTGTCGCCAACGGACTGCTCGCCAAGCGGCAGGCCGCGCCCTACACGGTCGAGGTGCGCGGTGTGCACCTCGCTGGCGGCCTGCAGGCCGTGGCGGTCACCGGACCCACCACGGTGCTGCTCAGAAAGGTGTACGTGAGCGGAGCCATTCAGGTCGGCTTGGCCGTAGCGGAAGGCGGCGCCATCGACGCGCAAGACGTCGTCGTCGACAGCACACAACCCGTGCCCGCGACCGGCCAGTACGGCTTTGGCGCAGTGGTGCAGGCGGGCAGCCAGATGACCTTGCAGCGCACATTGCTCTCGCGCAACCACAGCATCGGCCTCGCCCTGACCCCGAACGCGGTGGCGGTCGCAAGCGAGTTGGCCATCACCGGCACCCAGCCCGATGGCGCCGGAGACGGCAGCGGGGTTGCAGTCCATGCGGGCGCCCAGTTCACGGCGACCGGGCTGCGCATTGCGCGCTCGACCGGCACGGCCGTGCGGGTGGTCGGCGCGGAAGGTACGGCGCTGCTGACCGACGCGGCACTTCTCGACACCAGTTCCAACCCAAAGCTGAACGACTACGGCCGGGCGCTCGACGTCGGCGACGGCGCCAAGGTGCGGCTGCGCGGCGTACGCGTCCAGGGCAACCGAGAAGTCGCCGTGTTCGGCCTCGGCCAGGGCACGCGCATTGACGCCTTGGACCTGCTGGTCCGCGACACCGAGCCGGGCGCCACCAACGGCGAGTTCGGCATCGGGCTCGAAGTCACCAAGCAGGCCACGGCGTCGGCGCGCAGGGTGTGGCTGCACCGCAACTCCAGCATGGGCGCTGCGGTCAGCAACGGCGGGGTGCTCGAACTGCGCGACGCCCTTGCCAACGAAGCGAAAACGGAAGTCTCGGGCGCCCTCGGCCGCGGTTTCCACGCCGCCAAGGGTGGCACCCTAATGCTCGAACGGGTGCGCGCCTCGGTCAACCGCGAGGCCGGGATCGGCTGTACTGCCGGCACGCTGACGGTGATCGATGCCCTGGTGGACGGCACGACCGCGGACAAGATCGGTACCGGCGGCGGCGGCGTCGCGCTCAACGACGGTTGCGCGGCGGCACTGACCCGGGTCCGCCTGTCGGGCAACCGCCTTGGTCTCGGCATGGCCGGCGGCACCGCGAAGCTCCAACAGGTGACCATCGATCACAGCAAGCCCGATGCGGCCGGCGTCGGCGGGTTTGGCGTCGTGCTCCACCAGGCTGCGCAACTCGACGTGCAGCAGGTGCTGGTCGCGGGCGGCGCGGCGGCGGGCATCGCGGCGGCCGGGAACGGCACCGTGGTCCGCGGTCGCCATGTGGTGGTGCGTGACGTCGGCCCGCGCCAAGGGCAAGGCGGCGATGGCATGGGCCTTGCCGCGCTGGTCGGCGGCCGCTTGGACATGCGCGACCTCGTCGTGCAGAACTGCCGCAGCGCCGGTGTCATTGTCTCGGACAGCAAGAGCAGCGGTCGCTTTGCCAACGCGGCGTTCGTCGCCATCCGCGGGTCGCTGGTCGCGCCCCAAGGCCGCGGCCTCGTCGTGCAAGTCGATGCCAGCGTTGAGGTCGCCGGGGCGCGCATGGTCGGCAACGAAGGCGACGGCATCCTGGTCCAGAACGGCAGCCTGCGCGCCGCCGGACTGCGCGTCCATGCCACGCTGCCCGAATACCAGACCGGCAACGGCGGCGCTGGCATCGCCGTGGCGGGCGGGGCCGGCAAGCTATGGCTCGACGACAGCCTCGTGGACCACAACCGCATGGCGGCGCTCTCGGTCGACAGCGGCGCTGCGTGGGTGCGCGGGTCGGTGCTCGCCCACACGGGCTTTGGCACCCGCCGGGTCGATGGCGCCAAGGCCCTGGCCGATGGGCTGGTCGCCCACGACGCGGCGGCAGCCGAACTCGACGCATGCGTCCTAGTGGGCAACGATCGCAGCGGCGTGCTGGTGGACGGCGGCGGCGCGCGGATCGGCCACAGCCTCGTGACCGGTGGCGCCTTTGGCGTGGTGCTGCAGCGCAAGCCACTGTGGAGTTCCGCGGCGACGCTGGTGACCGGCAACAGCCAGCAGAACCTGGCGAGCGACCAGGGGTTGCAGGTGCCGGTGGCGCCGCAGGTGGTGCAGGTGGGGAGTTTGGAGTAGGCGGAAATGGCCGATGGCGGAGTTGGGGTGTGGCATCGGTGGGCATGCCATGCACGCCACAAGGGCAAGGGTGCGGCTCCCGTGGACGCAAAGCAGTTGCGACAACGTCAGGGGCGCGGTTGCCGCAGCATCCGCGTGCGGGCGACAAGGTCACGGGCACGGCACCCGTGAATGCGACGCGACCCCGTCATCGGCAGGGCAACGGCATCCCTGCTCTTGTTCCGACCGCGCCGTGGGCGAACGACGCCGCTACCCGCCCTTGGCCTCGCCCGCGTCAACTTGGACCGCCGGCTCCTTCGTGGGCCAGCCCAGAGCGGCGCGCACCAAGTCCTTGCGGCTGGGGTGCTTCGTCAAGATGCCGGCTTCGGTCTCGCCGACCAGCTTGTCGTAGCCTTCGACGGCCAGCACCCGCGCCACCTCGTGGGTCAGCGACTGGGTCCTCGCGGCATCACGGGCGTCGCCTGCCTCGCGCACGGCCTTGGTGGCGTTGCCAAGCGCCGCGAGCTTGTCCTTCAGTGCCGGGTTGGCGAGCTTGGCGGCCTTGGCCAGCAGGTCGTCGGCGAACACCGTGGCTTTGGCCGGCCCGAATTTGATGGCCTGCGCCGCCGACACGCCGCCGAAGAGCACGCCGTATGACCCGGCGTTGGCGTCCTTGCCGCTGTCGAGAAAGGCCAAGCCCGACAACTCGACCAGGGCGCCATCCCACATCGCGTCGAGCACGGCGAACTTGCGCGAGGCGCCGGCATGGGCCCAGCGGGCGTCGTCGCGGGCGTCGCGTTGTTCGCGCAGTTGCTTCTTGCGGGCATGCCACGGCTTGGCCAAAGGGGCCAGCGACGGCACGGCTTCGAGGCCGGCGATGACACTTTGGGTCTGGTCGAGCAGGGCGTCGAGCGACGCGGTGCGGGGCGATTTGAGGGCCATGGGGTGTCCTTATGCGCGGTGGCGCGGTTATAGTTTTGCAGGGGAATGGTGTCAAGGGGCGGACGGCGTTGCACGCCAGGGCAAGAGTCGGCTCGTCACGCCAGTAGCGTCACAAGTTCGGCGAACACGCAATCGGGCGACACCGTCGCCATCGCGGTGTCGGGTCGGCCCTCATGAACCCCTTCCAGCCGCAAGTGCCGGGCGGCGTTGCGGGGCGCCGCAACCGCCGCCACGCGCGCCAAGAACCACGCCGACTCGTCGCTGTCTGGCGCTACAGGCAGTGCGCAGAGGACGGTCGCGCCAAGCAGCTCCGCGGGCTGGGGCACACGAACCCGCGCCCACGCCGGATGGTCGCCACCGAGCGGCCGAACCCAAACAAGGTAGTGGGCGCCCGCCACAACGGCGACCCCGGAAGGGGCGACGGCGCAGTAGCGTGAAATCGGCAGCCTGGGCATGCGCTCCGCCGGCCATGTCGAAGTGAGGTCCAGCACCGGAATCGCGTCCGGTCGGCCCTCCACTGCTGCGGCGTCGACCCGCTGCCACCCTATTGGCAGCACCGGACGTCGCCTGCCGCCCGCCGGGGAATGCGCGGCCTCGCCGGCCTGCAACAGCGCGGCAGGATCGCAGCCGAGCACTTGAGCGACGCGGTGGACGGTGGCGAGTTCGATGTTCGGGCGTCACCCCTCCAGGCGCTGCGCGTTTTGCACGGCGACCCCCAAGCGTTCGGCCATGTCGGCTTGGGTCCAGCCCCGGGCGCGGCGCAGTGCGGCGATGCGGCGTCCCACGTCGTGCAGGAAGGTATCGAGGTCGCGGCGGTCGGTGCGGTCGGTCGAGGTCGGCATGGCCGCAACGGTGGCGCGAAGCACGGTTGCGGCAAATCATCGGTTGACATGCTTTTCATGGCTTCGGGCACGCGCCCAGATGTAGTTGAACACTGTGAACTGCCACAAATACATGATCCGCGCTTCGGCGGGGAGTTGACGACAACACGCGTTAGCATGTATCCAGGTGCCTCGGAGTTGCACATGCGCCTGGAAGACCTTCGTCCGACCGCCCGCGTTCACGGCCTCGATGCGGATGGGCCGGTCGCGGTTCGCCACGTCGAGTGGCACGGCACCGACTGTGTGACGGTCACCTACGATGCACCGACAGGTCGACCGGAAGCGACCACGGTGTACCGCGACGAAGAATCTCGCTTGCGGTTGGCCGAGGGCGGCACGGCTTGGACGTTTGACGCCGACGGCGGCCAGCTGCGGTTGGTCAGCGAGGCGTGGCGCATCCGCCTGGCGTGGCACTTCGACCCGTACTTGGCGTTGGCGTCGTCCGACGTCACCCCCGCTGCCGCACCAGATCAGCGCCGTGTATGCCGAAATGCTGCCACGGCAGCCGCTGCGGTTTCTGCTGGCGGACGATCCCGGCGCGGGCAAGACGATCATGGCCGGCTTGCTGATCAAGGAATTGCGTCTGCGCGCAGCGGTGGAGCGGTGCCTCATCGTCGCGCCCGGAAGCCTGGTGGAGCAGTGGCAAGACGAACTCGCCGACAAGTTCGACCTCGAGTTCGAGATCTTCTCGCGCGACATGGTGGAGAGCAGCCGCACTGGTAAGGGCCATGAAATGATTTACTCAATCATTTCTCGGGCCCGTTTGCTTGCTCCGTGGGTCGCCAGCTCGCGGACCAAAGGTCCGACTCGCGGCTCCGTCCTGATGTGAGAGTGATCGACTTATTATTTTCCAGTCCCTAACCCGTTCGAGGGCCACGACTCACTGATTTGTCGCCTGGACCAACTAATTCGCAACGAGGATTTGCAGCGCAAGTTGGAGGCTGCGCCGCCCTGGGACCTGGTTATTTGCGACGAAGCGCACAAGATGGCGGCGCACTTCTATGGCCGGGAGGCCAAGTACACGGACCGCTACCACCTTGGTCAGCTGTTGTCGCGCCACAGCGCCCACTTCTTGCTGATGACGGCCACGCCCCACAATGGCAACGAAGCCGATTTCCACCTGTTCTTGGCGCTGCTCGACGGCGACCGCTTCGAAGGCAAGCCGGACCGCGGCGTCCACGCGGCTGACCCGGCCGACCTGATGCGGCGACTGGTCAAGGAGGACCTGGTCACCTTCGAGGGCAAACGGCTGTTCCCCGAACGCATTGCCGAGACGGCGGCCTACGACCTGTCGCCGACCGAGCGCGCGTTGTACGACGCCGTGACCTTCTACGTCCGCGAGCAGATGAAGAGCGTGGACAAGATGGCGGACAAGGACGGGACCAAGAAGGTCAACGTCGGCTTTGCGCTGATGGCGTTGCAGCGGCGGCTGGCGTCGTCGCCCGAGGCCATCCTGCGGTCACTGCAGCGGCGGCGCGACAAGCTGACCGCGCGGCTCAAGGACGAACGAGAGGGCAAGCCAAAAGCCGACGCCCCCAAGATGCCGACTGACCCCGACGACTTTCAAGACGAAGCCGATGCCGACGAATACGATCAGGTCGAGGAATTGGCGGTCAGCAGTGTCACCGCGGCAAAGACCATCGGCGAACTGGAGGCCGAAATCGCCGCGCTCGACGCTCTGGTAGCGTTGGCCACAGCGTTGCGCCGCGGCGGCCGGCTTGGCCGACGACGGGGCCGGGTTGGACGTCGGTGGGCGCGGGGTGCGGGCCTACGCGGAGGCGGTTGGGGTGCTTGTTGGCCTTGCCGTGGATCGGCTCACCATGAGCGGGAACACCCTCGTTCGATGGAACTGCGTTGGCGAAAAGGCGCAGCACTGTTTTGGGAGGCAAGCATTGCCAATGATCTGGGATTTCGCGGAACCGAATTTCCTGGCCGACTCCACCGGCAGTATCGCCGGGGCAGTCGAGTGCATGTCCGGGCCGGTCGCCGCACTTTCTGCGTCCGGCGCGGGGCACGCGGCACAGTGCGACGCCACCAAGCTGGTCATGCAACATGCGCGCCTCGTCTCCACCGACCCGCCTTATTACGACAACATCGGCTACGCCGACCTTTCGGACTTTTTCTACGTTTGGCTCCGCCGCAACCTCGCCGCAATCTTCCCCAGCCTGCTCGCGACCCTCGCCGTGCCCAAGGCCGCCGAACTGGTGGCCATTGCACACCGCCATGGCGGCCGCGACGCCGCCGAAGACTTCTTCCTTGTCGGCATGACCAAGGCCATGTCGCGCATAGCCAGCCAAGTCCACCCAGCGATACCCATTACCATCTACTACGCCTTCAAGCAGGCCGAAACGGCCGCCGGGAACGACACCGCCAGCACCGGCTGGGAGACGTTCCTTGCGGCGGTAATTGAGGCCGGCCTGGGTGTCTACGGCACATGGCCGCTGCGTACAGAAATGCGAACGAGGCAAGTTGCGATGGAAACCAACGCCCTCGCCTCGTCCATCGTCCTGGTCTGCCGTCCACGTCCGGCAACCGCACCGAGCGTTCAGCGCCGCGAGTTCCTGCGCGCACTCAAGACAGAACTCCCCCAAGCCCTTTACGCCCTGCAAAACGGCAACATCGCCCCCGTTGACCTCGCACAGGCCGCCATCGGCCCCGGTATGGCGGTGTTCACACGCTATTCGGCCGTTGTCGCGGCCGACGGCTCGGCGATGAAGGTCCGCGAAGCCCTTGCGCTCATCAACCAGACTTTGGACGAGACCCTGGCCGAGCAACACGGCGACCTCGACGCCGACACCGCGTGGGCCATCGTCTGGTTCGACGAGCGCGGTTTCGAGGTCGGCGAGTACGGCCGGGCCGAAATGCTGTCCAAAGCCAAGGTCACCTCCGTCCAAGGCCTTGTCCAAGCCGGCATAGCCGAAGCCAAGGCCGGTCGCGTCCGCCTGCTGCGCCCGGCGGAACTCTCGGCGACCTGGGACCCAACTACCGACGCCCGCCTGTCCACCTGGGAAATCACCCACCAACTCATCCGCATCCTCGACGTCGCCGATGAGACCACGGCCGGTGCTGTCGTCGCGAAACTCGGCGACCGGGCCCAGACCGCCAAGGACCTCGCGTACCGCCTCTACACGATGTGCGAGCGCAAGAGGCGCGCGCCCGACGCCCTGGCGTACAACTCCTTGGTGCAGAGCTGGCCGGCGATCCAGGCCGCCGCCTTGGGCAGCGAAGGCAAGCCTTTGCCGGCAGGTAGGCGGCAACCAACCAGGCGCACGGCGAAGTCCAGCGCTCAAGAACTCGATTTCGGAGCGTGACCCATGGCTCTATCCAACCGCGACCGCATCCAACGCGGCCTCGACCACGTGCGCGTCGCCGTCATCCCGTTTGTCGAACGCGAACTGCATGCCAAGCTCGGGCCCGACTGGATCGAGGACGTCAAGGCCGGCCGCGAGCGCGCGCTGACCGTCAACCCGGACGGCTCTGTGCACTGGGACGCCTATGGCGTGCTCAAGACGATGATGGACCGCTGGCACGAGGTGTTTCGCGGCACCCTCGGCCCGGCTGAGCGGTCGTACACCGGCGAACTGGTCGACGTGCGCAACCGGTGGGCGCACGACCACACCTTCACGAGCGATGACACCTTGCGCGCTCTCGACACCATGCAGCGACTGTGCGAGGCCGTTGGCGCGGCCGAATCGGCCCAGGAAATCGGCAAGCTGCGCAACGACACCATGCGCGCCGTCTTCGACGAGCAGGCCCGCAACCAGACTCGGTACCAGGGCGAGTTGCAGGGCATGCCGAGCGCCAACCTCAAGCCCTGGCGCGAGGTCGCGACACCGCACCCGGACGTGGCAAGCGGCAACTTCATGGAGGCCGAGTTCGCCGCCGACCTGGCGCAAGTCCACGCCGGCAAGACCGTCAGCCTGCGCATCCGCGAAGCGTGGACGCTGGTGCTGGTGCCCACCCAGCCCGACCCGCGCGCGCCGATTGCGCTTGCCACTTTGCGCATTGCTGCGCCGCAGGGCCAAGCTGCGCAGCCGCTGGCCGAGCGGACGGCGGCGCGGCTGAAGACCGGCGAAGAGTACATGGTGGCCGCATTGGCACCACGGGTCCTGATCGAGTACCTCGACACGCATGGCCTGTGGCACGACCCTGGTCACGCAGCGCTACAAGAACTTGCCGACTGGTGCGGGTCGTTCTGCTACATGCCCCGGCTCACTGCGCCAATGAGTGTGCTGGAAGTGACCGTGAGTAGCGGCCTAGGCGCGCTCTTGGCCGAAGACAAGCTTGCCATCGCGGAGAGCTGGGGTGCGGAGGCCAATTGCTACCGCGGCCTTGCGCTCTCGGCCAAGCCGACACTGGTGCTGGTGCCCGCGCTGCTGGTCGTCAAGTACGAGGCAGCGGACGCCTTTCCGCCACCGCAGGACAAGCCCAAGACGCCACCGACCCGGTGCCCGGAGCCAGAGCCGCGAGATCCACCAGAGCCGCCCGAGCCACCAGTCGTGCTACCAACACGGTTCTTCGCGACAGTCGCCCTCGACGCCGTGCGGCCGGTGCCCGACCTAAGGGACTGGAAAACAATAAGTCGATCACTCTCACATCAGGACGGAGCCGCGAGTCGGACCCTTGGTCCGCGAGCTGGCGACCCACTGAGCAAGCAAACGGGCCCAAGAAATGATTGAGTAAATCATTTCCGGGCCCTAACCAAGGTGATGCAGGAAGTCGTCCAACACCTCGCGTTGTTGCCGCTCGCCAAGGTCAAGCTCGAACTCGAAATCGAGGTCGATGTGCCAGGGGGCGTCGCCGAGGCGACGGTGCGGACGGTGTCGGAGAACGCGGCTGTGTTGAAATTCTCCGGGTCGAATTTCGAGTAGCGGGGGCTCGCCGTTTCAGCAGCGAAGCGGTTCGCGCCTTGTGCGCAGCTCACGAACCGCCTCTACGGCAAGGGTTGCGTGCGCCGCGAGCCCATCGACCGCCAGTTCAAGGTCCGCAATCTGTTCGAGCGTCATCCATTGCGCGTCGACATGCTTGCTCGTCCTTGGTGCGCATGTGCCGCGGGCAAAAGCTGCGAACAAGATGCCGGGCACGGGCTCAGGCTTGGCGGGCGGCTCAAGCGTATACGTGCCCACCGGCCGCGCGACTAGCCAGTCGATTTCGACGTCGAAGTCGGCCGTGTACTCGCGTTTCAAGCAATCTTCGAAGGTTTCGCCCTTGCCGAGGCGACCGCACCCAAACTCCCAGTGGTCCGCCAGGATCTTGCGCTTCGCCCGTTTGGCGACAAGGACTCGGTCGTCTGCGGACACGCAAACGGCAACCACGTGGACTTCCATGCGCAACAAGTGGCGCTCGGCAAATGACGGTCCCCTTGGCTGCTCCGCCAGATCTCGCATTTGCTCGACGACCATGGCGCGGTCGACGTCGGCAAAGACCTTTTGCAACTCATCCACTGGCTCTGGCTTCGTCGACGCCACGTGAACCAATGGCGATTCGTGCTTGGCGTCGTAGGCAAACCGCGTTGCCAGCCATGGCCAATCGTGCGAATACCAGACGGCGGGGTAAGGGACTGGAAAATAATAAGTCGATCACTCTCACATCAGGACGGAGCCGCGAGTCGGACCTTTGGTCCGCGAGCTGGCGACCCACGGAGCAAGCAAACGGGCCCGAGAAATGATTGAGTAAATCATTTCCTGGCCCTAAGGTCGCTGCCGCCAGACGCCCTTGAGCGACTCATAGCCAACGATGTTCATGCGCTTCGCGAACGGAGGTGTGCCGAATTCGAACGCGAGGTACGCGCACTCTGCGCTCACGGTCAAGATCCCCGGCCAGGCGAGCTTGCCGATGCGGAAACCCGCGTCAATCTCGGGCCCGAGAAAATCCACGCCACCGCCGCGACCATTGGCGAGTCCAATGACCATGCGATTGGGCATCGGGTCAAGTTCGATTGCCGGGCCGGCACCGCCAACCGCAGCGCCGTCACCTACAGCTGCCGTCCATGCCGTCGCCTTGATGGATAGCTGAGCCTGCCCGTGGCGTTGGCGCGGCCCGGCGTCACTGGCACCGCCATGCCAATCCTTAGGGTACTTTTCCGCGAGTCCCTTGAGGGCGCCGATCATTGCCTGATACGCCGCCTCAACGGCCACTTGCAACGATGGCACGCCCCCCTCAAGGCGCAGGTAGAACAGGACCTCGTCGCCCGCGAACTTCCACAGGCAAGATTGTGGCAATCGGGTTTCGACCTCGCTGGCCGCTACCTCGTAGAACGCTGCGAAAATCGCCGGCCAGCGCGCAGGCTCGCGCGCCTTGAACTCGGTGGCGCCCGCCAGATCATAGGAAACAAAGAAATAGCAGCCCGCATGCGCGACCGGCTGGTCTGCGTCGGTTCCAATTGCTTGCGCAAGTTCCGCTACGGCGGATCGTCTGTCGGTCATGTGCTCCCAGACCGGCTAAAAGATGCCCAGACGACGTCCACGGTACTCTGCGGCAGACACGGATACATCAAACACTGCTGCCACCTTGTTGATGTTGATCAGGCCCTCATCGGTCACGGCATCGTCGAGCGCTGCGCAAAACTCCGTCTCGGGCATCAGGAATACACCAGCAAACTCGTTGGCGGCCAGCTCCTCCGCGGTGTAACCGCTGCGAAAGCGCACCGAGTCGCGGTAGTCGCCGCAGCGCGCCCAGGCCTCTGGGCGAATCAGGTAGCCCATGTGCAGGAAAAGGTGCCCAAGTTCATGCGCGACGGAAAACCGAAAGCGCTGGGGGTGCTGTGCCTTCGGGCGGACGACGATGTGGAAGTCGCTGCCGTCCGCATGCGGGCCCTTGACGACGCACGCGGCGAAGGCAAAGCCGTCCTCCTCGGTGATGCGACCCCCGAGGGAAGCGACCGCCGCTTCGACATCCACCGGCACGCCAAGTTCGAGTTGGCTGCGGATGCCGTCCGCCAAGGCGGCAATCTTGCGGCGTGCGATCAACGTGACCATGTTCCGCTCCTACCTGGGGTACCTCGGCCCCGTAGCGGCGCCGAAGTGCCTGAAGTTCATACCGTGCAAGCGCCCGTGGGCAGCAACGCGAGCGCCACAAGCAACACGGCGATGCTAGCGCGAAAGGCGTCCAAGCGCCAGCCGCGGAGTCGCGCGACCCGGTCCGCCTTGACCATTCAGGGATTGCGACTGCCTCGCCGGGTCGCCTGCCGCGCGCACTGCCGTACCCATCTCGCCGGTATCGCCACCGATCGCCCTTCCCAAAGCGCACCGGACCTGTCCTACAACCACCCCACGCACGCCCCAATGTTCCCGGCGCACTTGGCGTACTGCCCGAGTTTGGTCGCCTTGCGCAGCGACTCGAACACCTCGAGCATGGTCTTGGTGGTCGCCCGGTTGACCATGAACGTCGGCAGCGACCCGCCCGGATCGGCGTGAACCTGGTACTGGACCTGGGTCGTGTTCGGCTCGGCGCCGGGCGACAGCGACCAACTGCCGACGTTGGCGGCCATGCGCACCACGCCGTCGGTCGGCGGGCAGCCTTCGTCGGTCTGTTTCCAGTCCACCCGGTAGCCGGTGCCGGCGCGGCTGCTGGTGGTGATCGCGCAGTAGTCGCGGCGGCTGATGACCGGCGGGTTGATGAGGAAATGGTGCTTGGCGACCTTGCCGGCCGGCGACAGCGCTTTGACCGCCTGGGTGGGCGGCAGCGTGCGCGGGTATTTTTCCACGTCGGCAATGACGGCCATCACCGTATCGACGTGCGCAGCGATCACGCCGACCGCCTTGAATTCCTTGACGTCGCTGCCAGATTTGGCGCGGCGGTAGACCTTGACCCCGTCGTCGTCGGTGACCTCGTCCCACGCCAAGGCGACGGTTGGGCAGAGCAGGGCGGCAGCAAACGCGAACGCGACGGGCAAGCGAAAGAACATGGCGAATTCCTCGCGGCGCCGGCCGCGCACCCGCACTTTTCGCGGTTTGACGCAGTGTGTCAAGGCCCGCGTTCTTCACGTACGGGCGACCGCCGCGCGGTCAGGAATGTGCAGGATCGGCCGCCAGTTGCGCGGTGCGCACAGCCAGCACCAGGAGCAGCAGCGCGTGCGCGAAGTAGTGGTAGTTGGCGAAAGACTGCCGGGCGAACATGCACAGCGCCCACACCGTCAGCGCACAGGCAGCGAGCGTCCGATCGGGTCGGCGCTGGCGAGCCCAATACAGCGCGAGCGCCCCGGCGGCCGCCACCGGAAGCCACGTGAACGCTCCCGGCAGCAGCACACCGAATTCGTTGTAGCCGACGGCCCACAGCGAGAAGGCGTCAGGCCGCGGCAGCATCGGCCCAAACGCCAACACGGTCGAGCCCACGAACGCCAACGGGTCGGCGGCCCACCACGGCAGCACCGTTACCGCCGCAACGGCCCCCGCCAACGCGACCTGCCGCACGGGGCGCGGACCCGCCAGCAGCAGCGGCCCCAGAAACACGTTGGTCTGCTTGCTCGCCAGCATGAGACCTTGGGCGAGCCACGCGCGCGGGCGCCCTGAGGCCGCGCCCCACACAGCCGCGCTGGCGCAGAGGAACAGCAGCGGCTCGCTCCAGCAGTTCTCAACCACGAGCGACCGCATCGGGTTGGCGAGCCACGCCGCGGCCAGCGCCAGACCCAGCAGACGGTTTTCGCCGTGGTCTCCCGCTCGGCTTGCGAGGCGGTACAGCAGCGCGGCCGAAGCCAAGTCTGCAAAGGCATAGCCAAACCGGACGTCGCCCGCCAGCATTCGCCACGGCAGGTTCCACAGGCCGACGAGCGGCAAATAGCCAAAGTGCGAATTGTATCCATACCTTTCGGGCGGGTAGATCTGCGTATAGTGCTGCGTGTACGGATTGCGACCACCCAGCATGAAATCGGCGGCTTCGTGCTGCAGCGTCCACGAATCGATGAACGGCACCGGCGAGAACACCGGCACCAAGAAAGTGGCCAGGCCGAGGGCAAGGCAAGCGCCCGCCGCGAGGCGCGAGTTCCAGCGCCAGCCCCGCAGTTGGCCCACGAACGCGCCAGCCAACGCGAGGCCAGCCCACGCCTGCGCGCCCTGACACACCCACGACGTGCGGAACTTCTGGACGTAGAGGAAGCGCGGCTCCACCGCGCCCAACAAGGCCAGCAGCGCCGCCGCGGCCAACAGCAGGCGCGTCAGCCGCGCAGTCGGGTCGGGGCCTGTTCTCTGCCACAGGGAGTCGCCGCGGACGCCCGCCAAGTAGCACGCGAAGGCCGCGACCGAACCGGCCAGCGCAAAGCGCTCGTAGCGTCCCCAGGGCGGGTACAGCGTCGCGGCGGCCAGCGCCCATAGCACGACTAAAGCCTCGGGCGACGGCCAGGCCACACGGCGCAGGACGGACGGAGCGTTCTGGGGTTGGTACACAAGCTGCGCGGCGTGGCCCACGGCGGGACCGGGCGATGGTGCCATGACCGGGGCGCGGCGGTCACCTTGGCTGGGGGGTTCTTCGCCGGGCATCTCGTCTTTGGGCATCGCCCGTTGTACCATCGCCGCGCCTGCCGCCCTGGGTCAACTACGGCCCACCATTGGCGCCAGCGAGGAGGTCTGCGTGATTCGAATCACCCAGCTATCCTGCAGCCGGCTGTTGTGCTGCGCCCTTGCCGTTCTGGCCTGGGCCGCCTGCAACCGCTCGCCCACCTCAAACGCCACCGCCAGCACCTATGAACTGCTCAACCGCGAGTGGGCGCTGCGGTCGCGGCTGATGAAATCGTTCGACGCGCGCTGGGAGGCCGTGACCACTGCGCGCACCGCGATGCCCCACGACCTCGTCCTCAAGCAGCAGGCGTTCGATCGCCTGCGCGACGAGCGTCAAAAGGAGCACGACGACATCGACAAGGAGCTGATCGAGCCGCGCATGCGGGTCAAGGTCGCCAAGCTGACCTTGCAATCGGCGATCTACGTCACCAGCCTGCACCGCACCGCCGTCAAGTACACGCGCAGCGGAGCGATCTACAAGACCTGCGGCGCCGACGGATGCGGGGCGGTGTGCGGCGAGTGCGGTGCCAACGAGTTGTGCTACGAAGGCTACTGTCGCTGCATTCCCAAGTGCGAGGGGCGCCAATGCGGCGGTGACGGTTGCGGAGGCTGGTGCGGCGACTGCGAACTGGGCGACAAGTGCGACGGCAAGTCCGGCCTGTGCAAGGCCCAGCCCGACGTCAAGGCCAAGCTGGTGCACGAGGCCTGCCTGCGTGAAAAGGTCGATGCCTGCGCACCCGCAGGCGGCAGGGGCGAGCTGCCCTGGCCGCTGGACGACGACGAGGCCGCCAAGGCCGCGGACAAAGCCAAAGCGAAAGCCGAGGCCGACACCGCCAAGCGCAAAGACCCCGAGCGCGATCTGACGGCGCGCGAGAAGCTCGCGGCTTGGCCCTCGCTGCGCAACTTTGGCGCGGTGGCTGCGCGCAGCGAGCGCATCGACGAAAAGGGCCTGGCCGTGTGGATCGCTGCGCTCGACGACGAACTGCGCCGGTTGGCGGCGCGCAAGGTCGAATTCGACGCACTCGGCCAGAAGGTGGCAGCGGCCGAGGCCACCCTCGCGCAGGCGACCGTCAAGCGCGCGGGTGCCGACGCCAGCTACGCCGAGTTGAAAGCCAAGGCCGACGCCGCCAAGAAGGCTGCCGCCGACGCCGCCAAGGCCGCCAAGAAAGGCGAGCCGGGCGCGCCGGACCCGACGGTCGCCGCGGCAGAGGCCGACACCGCTGCGGGCGTGGCCAAGGCCGCCCAGGATCTGCAAGCAAGCGCAAAGGTCACCGAGGCGGATGCGAAGAAAGCACTTGCGTCGGCCAAGGCCGAGTTGGCCAAGTCTGACAAGGCGCGCAAGGAACTTCAGGATCGCACCACACGCATACAGGCTGAGCGCGCGCTGTTTGCCGCGCACCAGGGGCGGCTGGTCACGGAGCGACAGCGGATCGTCGAGGCCAAGGCCGCATTCGCCAAGGCGGCCGAAGCGACGGCCAAGAAGCGCGAGGCGTCGGACAAGCGCGGCGACGCCCGCTTCAAGCCCGCCGAAGACGCGCTGAACGCGGCGCGCGCACACGTGGTCGACCTGGCGTCGATTCCGACCGGCACCGAAGGTGAGACGACCTGGCCGGCCGCCACCGACTACGGCCAGGCCGGTCCGAAGTCGATTCGCCCCGACCGCGAACAGGCGCTGGCGGCCGCGGTCGAAAAGCTCGAGAAGTACCTCGCCATGCGCAAAGCGGCCTGGGACAAGGTGCCGGCGACCCAGAAGAGCCGGGCGCTCGAGCCTCGGCGCTGGATGGACGACGAAACGCCCGAGGACCGCGCCTTCTATGACGCCTTGCGCGATTGGCCCAAGCTCGACCGCATGCTCGAAGAGTGGATTGCGGCGGCGCGCGGCGTCATCCACTCCAACCACCGCATGGCGACGCTGTGGGCGCAACTGGCCGCGCAGTATGGGGAGTGACGGGGACAGGTGGGCAGTGTCAGGGACAGGTGGGCAGGGACGGGGACAGGTGTGCAGGGACGGGGGCAGGGCGGGTGGAACGCAGGCCGCTCACGCTGCAGGGGCGCGTTCGCAGCGCGGGACGCGATCAGGCGCCGTTCGTTGCGCGCCAGCACCCCGCGCAGCAGACCGATTGGCTCGCGCACGGGGGCTGATCAGCCGTCACGGCTCCGTTGTGTCACGCCTCACGCAGCGCACCCGGCCAAACGTGGCTTTATCGGCCTCGTGCGACGCGGCATCGAGAAAGGACACGCACCAGTAGCTGCCTGGCCGCTCGGCGCTGCGCGTGGTGGTCCAGAAGCACTCGGCAATGCCGGGCTGCGGAAACGCCGCGCGATCGATGGCCGGCTGGGTTCCGGGGCGCAACAGCGACTCGAGTTCGGCGCGGGTGGGCATGCGCCAGCCGTCGCCGTTCAACGTCAGGTGGCGGCAGTGCCCCTGGGCGCCGGCCTGGTCGAACCGCTCGCCGCTGGCTGTGCGTTGCCACTGCAATTGGTTGGCTGCGTCGCCGACCATGTCGCCCGATTCGCTGACCACCAGGAGCGCGGCGACCGCGCCTGGGGACGCGGCGGCGCCTGACCCGGTCGCCGGTTCCGAGGCCGGGTTGTCGGGCGATGTCTTGTGAAAACGATGGGCTGCGACCGTGGCAAATGCGATGCCCAGTGCAATGCCAACGCCGACAACCACCCGCGTCGTGGTCACGGGCGCCCAGCGCTGGCCAGGCGCAACCACGGCCGTCGACGCGGCGACCGCCTGCACGCTGGCGGCCTGGCCGGGCGCCGGCCCCACCGCCGCCTCGTAGTTGGGCGTTGAAGCCCAGGCACCTCCGGCGGCGGCCTCTAGCGCCGTGCGCATGGCCTTGGCGTCGCTGAAGCGCTCTGCCGGTTCCTTGGCCAGCGCCGTGGCGATGATGGCCGCCATGGCGTCGGACACTGGCTGCTCGGTGCGTTCGCGCACGTCGGGCGCCGGTTCGAGCAGGACCACGCCGGCGAGCGAGGCCAGCCTGTCGGCGTGGAACGGCGGCTTGCCGGTCAGGCAGCAGAACAGGATGCAGCCGACCGCGTACAGGTCACTGCGCGCGTCCAGCGCCTTGGAACCGCGCCACTGCTCTGGGCTCATGTAGCTCGGCGAACCGATGGCCTGGCCTTCTTGCGTCAGATCGGAGTTCTCGACCCGCGCGATGCCAAAGTCGAGCACCTTGACGACTTGCTCGCCGCCGGCTTCGGCCAGGAAGATGTTGCCCGGCTTGAGGTCGCGGTGCACCAGGCCGTTGGCATGGGCCTCGGCCAGGCTGCGCAGCACCTGTACGACGATGCCGATGGTTTCGCCTTCGGTCAGGAGCCGGCCGGCGCGCGTGCGGTCGCGAATCTCGGCGTCGAGGCCGCGACCGCTCAGCAATTCCATGACCATGAATAGCTGGCCGTCGCCGGTGGTGCCGAAGTCGTACAGCCGCACCGTGTTCGGGTGCTTGAGGCCGGCCATGACCCGCGCCTCTTGCTTGAAGCGGGCGACCACGCCGTCGGCCTCGACGGGCAGCATGACCTTGATGGCGACCTGCTGGCCGGTCTCGGTGTGCTCGCCGCGGTACACTTCCCCCATGCCGCCCTTGCCGACGGTGCCCGTGATGCGATAGCGACCAGCGACGAGGTCGCCGGTCTTGTACGACGCAGTCATGGGTTCGGCCATGGGCGTGCCTCCCGACCGCGACGAGCGTAAGGCGGATGGCCGCGGGCGTCAAAGTGGGGCGCTGGCTGCGTTCTTGTTCCAGTCCCTGCACCTGTCCCTGTCCCTGTACCTGTCCCTGTACCTGTACCTGTCCCTGCGCCTGTGCCTGTGCCTGTGCCTGAGCATGTGCCTGTCCCTGTGCCTGTCCCTGTCTGGCGAAGCCGGCTGAACGCGCGCGCACCGCCGCACTGCGCGCCGTTCGGGCGAGCCCGGCCGCCGTGCCGCCAAACCCTGCCCCATCGGCGGCCCCCAATCCCGTGGCCGACCACCACCGGGCCTGCCGCGCACACTTGACGCTTGGCCCCGCGAGGACGCAAATTGCGCCTTGGCCGGGCCATCCGCTGGGCGCCGGCCGCGCACCATGCCCGACCCCATCGCAGAATCGCTGGTACCCCGCGGCCGCAACCGCATGGGCCGCAGATGACCGCTCCCGCGCTCCTGCAAACGCCCGCCCACGGCCAGGCCGCGCCCACCGTTCAGGCCTTGCAGGCGGCGCTCGATCGCGTGGCGCTTTTCTTGCCTTCACAGAACCCGCTGGGCATGTTCGTGCACCACAATACGCTGCACGCGTTCGAGGATCTGCCGTTCCGGCTGGCGGTAGAGACGGCTGCAGACCTGCACGGTGCCCGGGCTTGGTGCACGATGGCGTTCTGGCACGACGCATGGGCTGAGGGCCGCATCCTGTCGCGCGACCTCGACGACGTGATCGCCCGCGAAGTCGCGGATGACGCCTTGCGGCTGCCCGGACTGACCCTGCCGCGGCGTCACGCCATGCGCATGCTGATGCTCGCCCCCGAGACCGGCCTGCACGACCCCGAGGCCAGCGCCTGGGCCCTGCACGAGCACAAGTATCTCGACCACCTGCCTGCAGGCCTCGACCGGGCCGCCGAAGAGCGCCTGCGCGGCGCCGGTCCGCCTTCGACGGTTCTGCGGGCATTGTGGCGCGCGTGCCAGGCCCTGGGACCGGTGGCGGCGGCCACCCGCACGACGCAAGACCATGCCCGGCCCGTTCGACTGGCCGCGATGGTGCGCCGCCACCTCGGCGCCGACCTCGACGCGCTGGTCGAACCGCAACTGGTGCGCTGGGTCAGTGCGTTCCTCGACCTGGGCCAGGCCGACTGGGCCATGCCCGGCCGCGACCGCGGGTTCTACCGGTCGGCGCTTGCGGTGCTCGACGCGGCGGCGACGCGCCTTCACGCGGGCGGTGTTTGGCTGCGGCACGAGGCTCAGCGCCTGGTGCGCGACGGCGTCACCCCCGAAGCCTGCGCGCTGGAATCGCTGGCCGACATCGGCGTGGCAGGCACCAACCTGGCGGCGTTCGTGGCGGGCACGCTGCTGGCGCTGCGCGGCTTTGGCGGCATGTTCGTCCGACTGGCCGAGCGGCCCGAGTTTGCGCCAGCGCCGCCGCCGCCCGCCGAGTTGGTCGACCTGCTGGCCGTGCGCCTGCTGCTCGAACGCGCCGCCGTCCGGTTCCTGCTCGCGGGGCAGGGCGACCGCAGCGAGGGGCAGCCCTTGATGCGCCGGCTGGCGCGCTTTGGAGTGCCGACCCGCGATGCCAATGCGAGCATTCGGGCAGTGGCACCCCTTTTCCACGTTGCGCTGTGTTTGGGGCTGCTGCCCGAGGCCATCGACAACGCCGGATCGGCCGAGCGCCACGTGCTGCGCACCCTGGTCGACGGCAGCCAGGAGCGCCGGCTGCGTTGGCTGTGGCAACTCGCCTACGAGCGCCGGTACCGGGTGCAGGTGCTCGATGCCCTGGTTCGCCACCCGCGCCATGGCTGGGCCTTGCCGGCACCGCCGCACACCCAGGTCGTGTGCTGCATCGACGACCGCGAGGAGTCGTTTCGCCGCCACCTGGAAGAACTCGACCCCGGCTACGAAACCTTTGGCTACGCAGGGTTTTTTGGCCTCACGGTGCGCGCGGTCCTGCCGGGCACATCGCGGCCGCGCCACCACTGCCCCGCCGGCATTGCCGCCACGCACGTCCTGGTCGAGGAACCGTGCGAGCCCGCGCACCACGCTCCCTTCGGTGCCGAACGGGCCTTGGAAGGCATGCAGTCGGGGGCCGACGTCTTTGAGCGCGGGGCGACGATTGGCCTGGTGCGCGGCAGCCTGGCCGGCCTCGCGGGGTCGCTGGCGCTGTTGCCCATGGCGTGGCGGTTGTTGTTTCCAGAGGCGAGCGCGGTTGCGGCGCGCCGCCGACACTTGCGACCCGAGACCCGACTGCGGCTGCTGCAGGCCGAACCGCCGCAAACGCTTGACGGCTTGCCCATCGGCTTGACGACTGCCGACATGGTGCAGGTGGCGGGGCGGGTCCTGGGCGAGATGGGCTTGGGGTCCCTTGCGCCGTTGGTGGTCGTGCTCGGCCACGGCAGTGCCAGCGTCAACAACCCGCACGCAGCCGGCTACAACTGCGGGGCGTGCGCTGGCGGTAGCGGTGCGATCAACGCCAGGGCCTTCGCCGCGCTGTGCAACCGGCCCGACGTGCGGCTGGGTCTTGCCGCCAGCGGGACCGTCATCCCAGATAGCACCTGGTTCGTGGGTGGCCACCACAATACCGCCGACGACGACATCGACCTGTTCGACGAAGGCGCCGTGCCGGCCGTGCACCGTGCCGAACTGGAGCGCCTGCACCGCGACCTGGACTGTGCCCGCCGCAACAACGCCCACGAACGATGCCGTCGCTTTGGCCTGGACGGCCACGCCCACGGCGACGCCGAAGTCGAGCACGCGCTGCGCCATGCGGTGGGCCGCACCGAGGACCTCGCACAGGCGCGCCCCGAGTACAACCACGCAACCAACGCCCTGTGCGTGTTCGGCCGGCGCGCACTGACCCGCGGCCTTTTTCTGGACCGCCGCGCGTTCCTGGTGTCCTACGACCCGCAAGCGCCCCAGGCGGCGGCGCACCTGGCGAGCTTGGTGGGCGCGGTCGGCCCCGTGGGCGCAGGGATCAACCTGGAGTATTTCTTTTCGTTCGTCGACAACGAAGCCTATGGCGCCGGCACCAAGTTGCCCCACAACGTGGTCGGCCTGCTGGGCGTCCTCAATGGCGCGAGCAGCGACCTGCGCACCGGGCTCGTGCAGCAGATGATCGAGATCCACGAACCCATGCGCCTGCTGGTGGTGGTCGAGGGCACGCCGCAGCAGGCCCTCGCCGCGGTCCACGCCTCAGCCGAGGTTCGCGCGTTGGTCGAGCAGCGCTGGGTCCTGGTGGCCGTGGTCGACCCCGACCGCGACGAGGCGCAGTTCTTGCACGACCGCGGCTTCGAGGCACACGCGCCTGAAACCACACAGGTGCCGCGCACATCGAGTTCGCGGGCCTGGTACGCAGGTCATGCCGGAAATCTGCCGCCAGCGAGCATCGTTCCGGGTCGATCCGGGGGACTGCTGTGATCCCGGTGCTCGACGTGCTCGGCGTCATCGTCCTTGGCGCCCCTGCGTTTGCGCTGCTCTTGCTGGCGGTGGCGCACCTGGCGCTGGGCGCGGGCCTCGCCGAGCGGCGCATCCAGCAGGTCACGGCGGCCTCGTTTGCGGTCGGGCTGCTCGCGGCCCTGTCGCTGGCGGCCCTGCTGGCGATGGGCGACGTGCCCCGGGTCGCGGTGTCGCTCGGTTCGCTGCTGTCGTTGCGCGGCTACCAGTTCGACGTGGCGATGGAACTGCGGGCGACTACGCTGCTGTTGCTCACCCTGACCTTCGTGCTCGCGGGGTTGGTCGGGGTCTATTCTGCGCGCTATTTGCATCGCGACGAGGGTTTCTTTCGCTTCTACTTGCTGCTCGTGGTGTTCGCCATCGGCATGGAACTCATCGCCACGGCCCGCAGCCTGACCCTGTTGTTCGCCGGGTGGGAACTGGTTGGGGTGACCAGCGCCTTGCTCATTGCCTTCTACTTTCGCCGATCGGGGCCGACGCGCCACGGACTGCGCGCCTACGCCACCTACCGCGCGACCGACGTCGGCCTGTTGCTGGCCGTAGCGATTCTGGAGCACCACGGCCACACGGCCGATTTCGACCGGTTGGGTTTGGTCGTCATCGACGCGCCGTGGTTGGGCGCCGTCGCGGGCCTCGTCATCCTCGGTGCCATGGGCAAGGGCGCGGTGATGCCACTGTCCGGCTGGCTGCCCAAGGCCATGGAGGGCCCGACTCCCTCTTCTGCCATCTTCTACGGAGCGCTGTCGGTCCACGCCTCGCCATACCTGCTGTTGCGCGCCGCGCCGCTGCTCGATCGCGTGCCATGGGCGGCACCCACGGTGGTCGGCCTGGGCGCGCTGACTGCCGTGCACGCGACCCTGGTCGGCCGCACGCGACCGGACATCAAGACCGCGCTCGGCTACGCCTCGGTGGCGCAGGTCGGACTCATCTGGATGGAGGTGGGGCTCGGCTGGCACAATCTGGCGCTCGCCCACATCGCCGGCCACGCCGCGCTGCGCACCTGGCAACTGCTGCGGTCGCCGAGCGTCTTGAGCGAGCGGGCGATGATGCGCCTGCGGACCGGCCGCGACTCGTGGTGGGCGGCGGTCGGTGTAGAGCGGCTCGTTCCGGCGCGCGCGCGTGCCTGGCTGTACCGCGTATGTCTCGAGGCGTGGTACCTCGATCAGGCTGGCCGCGTGATGCTCATCAACCCGCTGGCGGCGTTGCTGCGGCGGCTTGACCGTTGGGACGCGCGTGTGCGCGGCTGGCTGGGGGCCGACGACCGCGTCGGCCTGGGTCCCATGCCCGTCGCGCAGGTCGATGAGGCGCTGGCCCGGCACACCAGTCGCCACCCGGCGCCGAGACCACCGTGAACGCCCAGCCGCTTGCCGTCCTCACCCTGGTGCTGTTGGCTGCCGGCGCCGCGCTCAGCCGGTTCTCGCCGCGCAGAGAGACGCGGGCCGTGGCCATCGCGCATTCCGGCATGGCCTTGTGCACGGCGCTGGCCTCGGCGCTGTCGATTGGCCCATCCGGCGCTTTGGAGGGCGAGGCGCTGGCGGGGCTGGTCGCCACCTCGTCGCTGGCGGTGACGATGTTGCCGGCGCTGGCCGCGTTGTCGTTCGCGCTCGTGCTCAGTTGGCCGGAGGCCGAATCCGGGCACCGCACGGTCGCCCAGTCGCTGGGCCTGCCCGCGTTGGCCATGGCGGCGCTTTTGGCTGGGCACCTTGCCGTCATCGTGGTGTGCGACATCGTGCTGGCGGTGCTCACCGTGCACGCCACTGAGGACCGGGCACGCAAGGCCCAGGCCGTGGTCCGCGGCGGCGGCGTCGCCTTGATTCTGGCCGGGTTGATCGCCGTCCCGACCGATCTGTGGTTTGCGCCACTGCCCCAGGCGGCGCCCGCGATGGGCCTGTTGGCCTCGGCGTTGATGGTGATGGGCGTTGCGCTGCAACTGGGCATCGGCCCTGCATCGTTCGGGCTGCGCGCGGCGATGTGCAGTGGCATCACCGCGCGCGGGGTGCTGACGGTGCTGCCGCTCGGGGGCCTGGCGCTGTTGATGCGCGTCGCAGGTCCGGCGTTTGCCGCCGCCGCCGACGGCCCAACCCGCCACGCGGTGATGGCTGTCGCCCTGCTGGGTGCGCTGGTCACGGCGGCGCTGGTGCTGGTGCAGCGTGCGGCCGGCGCGGCGTTGGCGCTGCTCCTGGCGACCTCGCACGCACTGGTCTTGGTCGGGTTGGTGGGCCGCGGCTCGGGGGCGCACCTCGGAGGCGAACTGCTGTGGGCGGCGACGCTGGTGGCCGGCGCCGGTGCTGGGGTGTGCCTGCTCGCGCTGCGGGCGCGACACGGCCGGCTGCGCTTGGACCGCTGGAATGGCTTCTACGCCTCAAGCACCGGCCTTTCGGCCTTGCTGTTGTTTTTTCGGTGGCCTTGGGCGGTCTGCCGGGCACGCTCGATTTCGCGGCGCTGGACCTGGTGCTGCACGGCAGCGTGTCGGACCATCCCGACACCATGGTCCTGTGCGCATTGACCATGGCGGTCGCCGGTTTCGCGGCGGTCCGCGTGGCCTTCGGCTTGTTGTTCGGGGCGCCGGGCGTCGACGCGCGGCCGGACGACATGCCGCTGTTGCCGCGCGAGCGCTACGCGCTGTGGACACTGGCCTTCCCGCTTCTGCTCGCGGGCCTGGTGCCGGAGGTGGTGCCCGCAGTGCGGCAGGCGGCGCACGCGCGGCACGCGGAGAGCCACGGCCGGCCGCGCTAGGAGCCTGTCGGACTATCGTCCGACAGGCTCCGTGGTGGTCGCGATCGGGGCAGCGACCAAGAACTGCCTGAAGTAAGGGCCAGGAAATGATTTACTCAATCATTTCTCGGGCCCGTTTGCTTGCTCCGTGGGTCGCCAGCTCGCGGACCAAAGGTCCGACTCGCGGCTCCGTCCT
>Ga0194120_10002494_pt1 | contig 31466 bp, 27 predicted proteins | sample TA2MahCa65mmetaG_FD_148642 | JGI IMG/M metagenome (GOLD analysis project Ga0194120, IMG submission 148642) | Freshwater microbial communities from Lake Tanganyika, Tanzania - TA2015019 Mahale Deep Cast 65m | ecosystem: Environmental > Aquatic > Freshwater > Lake | place: Tanzania: Lake... | reverse complement strand
GATCGCCGAAGCCCCGCCCGCGGAAGCCGCCGCCCGGACGACCACCGAAGCCGCCCGGCTTGCGGGCCGGGGGACGCGGCGGCATCGGCTTGAAGCGCCGGTCCTTGGGTTCGACGATGACGCAGCGGAACGGCTCTTCGCCGTGGGAAGCGGTCGCGAGATCCGGGAACTCGAGAATGGCCGTGTGCACGACCCGCCGATCCGAAGCGTTCATCGGCGGCAGGCGAAGCGGGCGGCCGGTGTCCCTGACTCGCGCCGCGGCGGCCTGCGCCTGCTCGATCAGCTTTGACAGGTGGCGCGACCGGTAGTCGGCCACGTCCAGGGTGAGGCGCCGGCCGATGCGCTGGCTGTAGGCGACGTTGGTCAGGTACTGCAGGGAATCCAGGGTCTGGCCCTTGCGACCGATGAGCGTGCCGGCATCGTCCTCGGATTCGAGCGAGAAGATGATGGTCTCGGCCTCGACGCGCAGGCCGACCTCGGCGCCGTGCCCGATGCCCTGGAGCAGGTCCGCCAGCCAATCACGCGCCTGGACGATGGCGCTCTGCTGCTCGAGCGTCAGGGGTTGTACGAGGTCTTCGGTGTCTTCCATGAGAGCTGCCTATCTCTTGTGTTTGCGACTGGCCCGGCGCCGTGCCGCCCGCGACATGGGGATGTCCCCGTTGAGACCCATGACCGGCCCCGCTTCTGCGGCGGGAGCCTGCGAACCCGTAGCCTTGGGCGCTTGCGCCTTGGGCTCGGCTTCGAGCGTCTTGACCCCTTGCGGCCCCGTTGCCGGCACCGCGGTGGGATCCGGCGGGAACTGCCTGAGCAGTACGACATACTGCCCGATCGTGAACACCCCGGATACCACTAGATAGAGTAATACCCCCGAGGGCAGAACCCATCCGATCATGGGGCCCATGAGCGGCGCGATCAAGAGCATTTGCCGCTGCATCGGATCGTCGGGGTTCGTGGTCATGATCTTCTGCGTCACGTAGCTGGTGAGCGTGAACAGGGCGATCAGCACCAGGTTGTCCCAGTGATAGACCGTCTGCACGGGGGGCGCGGCGGCGGGAGCCAGCAACATCTTCTCGACCACGCCGTTGGCCAGCAGGTCCCGGATGAACAGCAGGCTCTTCTCGCCGTGCGGCGCCAGGTGCAACGTCTCGATCATCTGCGGCGCCGTGAGCGAGGCGTAGAGCGCAAAGAGGATCGGGATCTGGATGAAGATCGGCAGGCACCCGCCAAACGGCGTGGTGTTGTGCTGCTTGTACAGCTCCATCATCTCCAGCTGGAGCTTCTGCGGATCGCCCTTGTGCTTCTCCTGCAACTCCTTGAGCTTCGGCTGCAGCTTCTGCATCACCCGCATGTTCGCGAACTGCCGGGCGGTGAGCGGGTAGAGGGCGAACTTGACCGAGAGGGTCAACAGCACGATCGCCAGGCCCCAGTTGTGAGGCGGCACGAAGTCGTGGAAGAACGTGATGATCGGGATCATCACGGCGTCGCGCAGGTAGTCTATGGGGTTCATTTAATGTGGCACCGGATCGTGGCCGCCCAGGTGGAAGGGGTGGCAGCGCGCTATGCGGCGAACGAACAGCCAGCTTCCGCGTACCAGGCCGTGCCGCGCCAGGGCTTCGCGAGCATAGGCGGAGCAGGTGGGGTGAAAGTTGCAGGAGCGGGGAAGCAACGGCGAGATCAGGACCTGGTAGGCGCGAATGGCGCCGCAGGCGACACGGACGGGCAAGCTAGCCATTCAGCAGGCCGGCCTTCGATAGGGCCCGCCGCAATGACGCCGCGAGCTGCACGAAAGTCGCGCGACCAGCCGAAGCCCTTGCCGCGACCACGATCTGCTCTCCGGCCCGCAGGCGCCGCAACTCCGTGCGGACGATCTCGCGCAACCGGCGGCGCACGCGGTTGCGAGCCACCGCATTGCCGACCTTGCGGCTGACGGCGAAACCGACCAGGGCTGGTGAAGCCTGGTCGGCCGAAGCGAGGACATGGAGAACGACATGCTGCTCTCCGACCGTGCTTCCCTCCCGGTAGATGCGCTCGAATGCGCGGTTATGGCGTAGGCGGTTTTCGGCGGGAAGCACACGGAGGCCGGCGCCGGCCTAGCCGGCGAGCCGCTTGCGTCCCTTGGCGCGACGCGCCTTGACGACACGGCGGCCATTCTTGGTGGACATGCGGACCAGGAAACCGTGCGTGCGGGCACGCTTGCGCTTCTTGCCGCCATGCCGGTAGGTCAGTGCCAGCATGAAAACTTACTCCTCATGAGGTCAAAAGACAGAAAATAGCGTGGGCAGTCTATCACGCTCCGGTTGAAAGGATCAACCCGAAAACTCCAGCGTGAAGACTTGCCAGAAAGTCTGGAAACTTCTCTCGGCAGGGAGGTACGATACGGATCCTCAAGCCCTCGCTCCCGCTGAGGGATCCCCCAGGTCCCATCCACTGCTCGATGCTGAGCTGTTGCTGTTTTTTTGCCCAGCCTGTTGACGCAAGAATGGTGGACTTCACTCTGTATCAAACGCTCCCGTTCCCGCCCACTCCCGTTTCATCAGAGGACTGCATGCAGCCGGATGACCTTTGGAATAAAGCCCTGCCGATCGTGAAAGCCAAGCTTCCGGCCCGCTTCGAATCGGTGTACAAATGGGCCCGCCCCGTCGAACTCGCGGATCGAATCCTCACGCTGGAGATCCCCAACGGCTACCCGAAAGACCTCGCCAGCCGCGACATCACCGTGCTCGAGGAGTCGATCTACCAGGCCACCGACGGCACCCAGTACAAGGTCGAGATCCGGGTGGCCAAGGCCGCCGAGAATGGCCACAGCCCGGTCCCGCCGGCCGTCGAGGTCGCGTCGCCGACGGCGCCCCTGGTGCGGCAGGACATCGCCACCGGCTTCCCCAATCCCAAGTACACGTTCGAGAGCTTCGTGGCGGGCAAGCACGGGCAATTCGCCTACGCGGCCGCCCAGGCGGTCGCCGACAATCCCGGCCGCGCCTACAACCCGCTCTTCATCTACGGCGCCACCGGATTGGGCAAGACCCACCTCATGCACGCCATCGGCCACAAGCTGCTCTCCACCAATCCGCGCGCCAAGGTCTGCTACGTCCCGAGCGAGAAGTTCACCAACGAGGTGATCAACGGCATCCGCACCGAGACAATGAACGACCTGCGCAGCCGCTACCGCAGCATCGACCTTCTGCTCATCGACGACATCCAGTTCATCGAGGGCAAGGCGGCCACCCAGGAAGAGTTCTTCCACACGTTCAACACCCTGCATGAGGCCGGCAAGCAGGTCGTTATCGCCAGCGACAGGCCGCCAAAGGATCTCGCGCACCTCGAGGCCCGCCTGCGCACGCGCTTCGAGTGGGGCCTCCTGACCGACATCCAGGCACCCGATCTGGAGACGCGCATCGCCATCCTGCGCAAGAAGGCCGACCTCGACAACCTCGCCATCCCCGACGAGGTCGTGGAGTTCATCGCCGGCGCGTTCCACGACAGCGTGCGCGAGCTTGAAGGCGCCTTCATCAAGGTCATGGCCTTCACCTCCCTCAACGGCCTCACGCCTACCCTCGAGATCGCCCAGCAACTGCTCGGCACCAACGTCCGCGCAGCCACCAAAGAGCGTATCCGTACGGTCGTCGCGCGGCATTACGGCGTCACGGAGGAGGATCTCCGCAGCCCCAAGCGCAACAAGGAGTTCACCCTCCCGCGCCACGTGGCCTGCTACCTCATCCGCGAGATGACCGGCGCCAGCTTCCAGTTGATCGGCCGCTTCTTCGACCGCGACCACACGTCCATCATGCACGGCATCAACAAGATCCGGGACGAGGTCCAGACCGACACCCACCTGGCGGCCACCATCCTGCAGCTCAAAAACAAGATCCAGTCGCCGCCCTCCGCCGACGACTAGGATCCTTGGTTCCTTTCATTCCGGGCCGGCTCTCACGCCGGCCCGGCTTTTCTCCGGGATCGGGGAGTTTTCCACCGGCGAGCGATTTTCCTATCGCCGACCATAACGAATCTCCATCAGTGGATAAACTTGTGGACAGGCTGCGGCCTTTGCGGGGGAAAAGCTTTTGATCCGGAGGGGGAAGCTGTGGGAAGTCGCCAGCGAACTTCGCACCCAAATCCAGTCGGCATGCCACTCCACCGCCGGTGGGTATCGTGGGGATTAACCGCCGCCTGGATTTTCAACGGCTGGAAAAGAGCCGTTCTTTTTCCACAGCCGCGGCTCTTGACGAGTCGGCGATCGCCGGTTCTTGCTCTCTGTGCTTTAAATGCGGGTTAAATCCCCCTGCCTGTGAAAAACCTGGGGAAAAGCCGGTGGTTGGACGAGGGATATGCCTTTGCGCCGATTTTGTTGCGTTATGTGACTCCTGGCAGGTCGCTCCGGAAAAGTTCGGCAAAACCTCGACACTCCGGCGGAAAACTCCCCGATCGGGGAGGGGACTCGGCCAAGCACCGGTCGAGCCGTCAAAATGCCGTACTCCGGCCCTACGCAGCCTTCCTCCGGCTTCTCCACGAGGAGTGGCGGGCGATCCGGTCCTCGCGGAGTCGAAATCTTCGCGCCGCCCCGCACTTCCGCCAGGTCGCGGAGGGGAGAAAGCTCCGGAAAGCCTGGGAGTTGGGAGGGGCATTCTCCGGGAGAAGCTTCCGGCGCTCATACGGGAGGGGATACCGACCGGGCATTCCCACTCCTGGCGACAAGCCTCGGGAGCCTGGTACAATGCACTCGTTCCGACGTTTTCCCTCCAACTCACTCCCTCTACTAATACTGGTCTTATATTTAAGAAAACAGTAAGGATCAGTTAAGGAGAGAAGAAGGACGAGCCGATGAAGTTCACCTGCTCCAAGGACGACCTGTCGAAGGGCATCGCCGCAGTTCAGCGCGTGGTGACGACCCGCGGCCCGATCCCCATCCTCAGCAACCTCCTGCTGACCACCGGCGACGCCGGAGTGCGCATCTCCGCGACCGATCTCAACGTCGGCATCGAGGCCACGGTTCCCGCGCAGGTCGGGGCGCCGGGCGCCATCACGCTCGCCGCCCGGCAGCTCTCGGACATCGTCGCCAAGCTCCCCAACGCCGACGTCGAGCTCGCGCTGGGCGAGGACGGCGTGCAGGCCCTGGTGCTCTGCCAGCGCTCGCGGTTCGTGCTGCCGAGCCTGCCGGCCGACGAGTTCCCGAAGCTCCCCCACATCGGCGAAGACGGCCCGGTCGTGCGCCTGCCCGGCAGCGAGCTTGCTCGCGGCATCCGCCAGACGGCTTTCGCCGCGGGCGTGCGCGACGACATGAGCGTCATCTCGGGCTTGCTGCTGCGTCTGGATGCCGGTGCGCTCGAGGTCGTGGCGACCGACGGCTACCGGCTGGGCTGGTGGCAGTGGCACGGCGCCGGCGAGGGCAAGCTCGAGGTCGTGGTGCCGGCGCGCGCCATGGGCGAGCTGGCGCGGCTCCTCGGGGCGGCCGAGGGGTCTCCGGAAGTGACGGTGCGCTATGCCTCCACCGAGGAGGATGGCGGCAAGGGCGCCAACCAGATTCTCTTCTCGTTCGGCGACAAGTTCCTCGCCAGTCGCATCATCAACGGCAGCTTCCCCAACTTCAAGCAGATCATCCCCGAGAGCTTCAAGGTGGACATTCGCCTGGATCGCGACTCGTTCCTGGCGGCCGTCGAGCGGGCGAGCATCATGGCTTCCGATCGGGACGGCAAGGCCATCCGCCTCTCGTTCCAGGACAACGAGCTCCACCTCTGGGCGCGCACCTCCGAGCTCGGAGAGGTCGACGAGCACCTGCAGATCGAGTATCAGGGCGAGCCGCTCGAGATCACGTTCAACGCCAAGTACCTCGACGAGGCGCTCAAGGCCCTCGACGGGGACACCGTCACGCTCCGCCTCAACGGGTCGGTGCTGGCGGCGCTCATCCAGGGCGCCGATCCGCTGTACCAGTCGCTGCTGATGCCCATCAGGAGCTGATCGCCGGGCCTTGTTCCTAGAGCGCCTCGAGCTCACCGATTTTCGAAACTACGTCGCCTTCGATCGGGTCTTCGAGCGCAACCGGGTGATCCTGCTGGGCGACAACGCCCAGGGCAAGACCAACCTGCTCGAAGCCATCGGGGCGCTGGCCACCGCCGCATCGCCCTTCGCGGCGCGGGAGGCCGATCTGGTCCGGTGGGGCCAGGCGCAGGCCATCGTGCGGAGCGTCGTCCGCAAGGAGGCCGGCCAGGTAGGCGTGGACCTGCTGTTCCGGCCGGCCGGCCGGCGGGCGGTGAAGGTCAACGGCCTGCACCAGAAGCGCATCGCCGACCTGCTCGGGACGGTGAGCGCCGTGGTTTTCAGCCGCGAGGATCTGGAACTCGTTAGCGGGGCGCCGGCGCTGCGCCGCGGCTATCTGGATTGGCTGCTGCTGCAGCTCCAGCCTGTCTACCACGAGGAGCTGCAGCGGTACGCCCGGGTGCTCGCGCAGCGCAACCACGCGCTGCGAGCTATTTCCGACGGCCGTTCCGCCATTTCGGCCCTCGACCTGTGGGATCCGGCCCTCGCCGGCACGGGCGCGAGCCTGCACCGCCGGCGAGGCGCGGCGATCGAGGCCCTCGCGCCGCTCGCCAGGGGCTGGCATGCCCGGATCGCCGGGTCGGAGGAGGATCTGGCGATCGCGTATGGACCGGGGGTCGCGGGTCCCGACTGGGAGGAGGCGCTGCGCGCGGCGCTCGCCGACAGCAGAGCCAGGGAGATCGGCCGCGGTCAGACGCTGGTCGGTCCCCACCGGGACGACCTGGCGATCGCGCTGGATGGCCGCGAGGCGAAGGCATTCTCGTCCACCGGCCAGAAGCGCACGATCGCCCTGGCGCTGAAACTGGCCGAACTGGATCTGCTGCGGCGCACGACCGGCGAAGCGCCGATCCTGCTGCTGGACGACGTGCTCGCGGAGCTGGACGTGACCCGGCAGAACCGTCTCCTAGAAGCCATCGGCACCGACACGCAGACCTTCGTGACGAGCACCCACCTCTCGGATTTCAGCGCCGACTGGATCGCGCAAGCCGAGATCTACGAGGTCCGCGCGGGACGGATCGACCGGGCGGAAGTCGGGTAGGGCCGCTTACTGGCCGGCCGCGTCCCGCAGCGGCCGGCGGCAGCGGTGGCAGCGCTGCGAGTAGCGAGACAGAGTGCGGGCGTTGCATTGCGGGCAGCGCGCCGGGGCGTCGAGTTCGCTGATCGGTGCCCGCGCGCCGCTCTCGAGCAGTGAGGGTTGGTCCGGATCGGTGTAGTCGGGCGGGCGCCAGCTCTTGATCTGGCTCAGCGAGATGTACATCTCCCGGCTGATGCCGGCCGCGATCTTGTGGGGATCGACCACGATGGGCATGTCGGCCAGATCGCCAGCTTCGTCCTCCAGCTGCGGCGCCACCGGCATTTCGACCGGATCGAAGCCGAACGCGAACTCCTCTGCGGGCACGGGATCCGGCAGGGGTTCGCCCGCCGGTTCCCAGATCGGGGTTGCGAAGTCGGGATGCCCGGACGTGAGATCTTCCGGCGGCGGAGGAAGGGCAGGCGGCGGACCGGACGACTCGAGGCCCGTGGGCGGCGCGCTCGGCACGATCTGGGTCGGCGGCTCGAATTCGGCCTCGAACCGATCCAGCAGATCCAGGGGTGCGCCTGCGCGACCTCCGGCGGCACGTCGTAGACCACTTCCTGGAACGCGTCTTGCGCGGACGCCAGCGGGTCGCCGTAGGCAGGAGGCGGGGCCGGCTCCGGGGCGATCGGCCCGCTGGGCGGCAGGCGGCGGCGGATCGGCGCCCGCTCGGGTTCGCGAATCACGGTCGGGGATGACGGTTCCGAGATCACCTGTCGTTCCACGCCCAGCCGGGACCCGATTTCCAGCGGCGGCCGCTGCCGATCGTAACGCCTGAGGATGGGACCGATGTCCAGGGGCGGTAGCGCCTCCAGCGCCCGGAACAGCGTGTCCTTGCGAAGGTCCGCGTCCTTGGCCCGGCGCAGCTTGTAGTCCACCGCCAGCCACTGGCGGTAGTGCGCGAAGAAGGCGTCGCGCGAGGCCGGAACGGCCTTGAGCCAGTTGCCGCGCAGCGCCTCCAGGTTGGCCCAGTGGTGCTGGTAGAGTTCTTCGGGCAGCAGGCCCGGCAGCCGGTGGTAACGCAAGGCGCCTGGCCGGTGCGGGTCGTCGTTCTCGTCGGAGTTCGTGGCGGTGAGGAAGGTCTGGTCCACGAACAGGGTGACGAAGTCGATGTAGAGCGGCGGCGTCTTCGGGCCGCGCCGTTCGGTCACCACGGCGTAGATTGGCTCGTCGCCGTGCACGAAGGCGCGACAGAAGGCCTTCTCGCGAGCTCCGAGCGGCGAGCCGGCGCCGGGCAAGGCAAAGTCCCCGACGATCCAGAAACCCATCTTCCGCAGCCGCGACGTCACCCGGATCAGCTGGACCTGGTCGACGCCGCACACGTCGAGAACGGCCCGGTCGAAGCGGATGCGCCGTGGCGGGAAGATCGGCCGGCGCCGGAACGAGACCGTCCGCTCGCGGTCCTGGAGCTTCAGTCTCTCGAGCAGGCCGGCCTTGTGGGCGGCGTAGCCGGCGCCCAGCAGGACCACCAGCCCTAGCTTGAGGGCATCGCCCAAGGCTTCGGCCGCCATATTTCCCTAATTCTACCCACGTCGCGTATCGACGCCGTGTTGCGCCGCACCTCGCGTCGCGGTCGTCCTTATTGGCGAAACCAGTCGGCCGAGGTCGCCTAGGCGCGCGCAGCGTCGCTCGACTACCGTGAGCCCGAAGAGCACCCGAATCGTGTGGCCGACAAGCCGCGGTGGGAGGTAGCGATGATCCAGCTAGCCGGAGCCTGGGACCGCGGCTACGCAATCCATACGTACAACAATCCCGACGGAGGGCGAACCCTGCTCGGCGAGGCCATCTACCGCTACCAGTACCGCAAGCAATGGTACCTGGTGGACTCGCTGGCCCGCTGGGCCCAGTCGGTCATCCAGGCCAACGCCGAGTTCAAGGGCGTGGACCTGCTCGTGCCGGTCCCCACCAGCCGCTCGCTCTCGGACTACGACCCGACCAGCCTCCTGGTCGACTGGATCAGCCAGTTGACCACCATTCCGCGGGCGGTCGGGGTACTGGCGCGCTTCGGCCTGATCTCCGAGTACAGCGACGGCAGCACCGAAGGGGCGTCACGCGGCGGCATGACCGTCACGGCGCCCGAGGCCGTCCGGGGCCGGAAGCTGCTGCTCATCGACGGCATCATCTGCTCCGGGTCGACCTTGCATCTGGCCACGCAAGCGCTGCGCAACGCGGGTGCGACCTCGGTGTCGGCGCTGGTCTTCACGAAGATCGAGCGGCAGTCGCTGGACAGCTTCGGCCTGACCGGCCAGAACAGCTAGCGCTCTCGATCGCGCCAGACGTCTTGCCGGGGCCGGCCGGACAGGTCCTGCGTGCCCTGCTGCGGCTCGACCGACGGCGAATGGGGCCGCGGGGCGGGCGGCCGCTGGCGCGCCCTGTGGGCCATGAAATCCTCTTCCACCGGCTCCTCGGGCTGTTCGGTCAGTTGCAGCACGACGCTGCGGCAGTTGGCGCAGAACGTGCCGCGATCGGCGGGAGCGCCGCAGCGCTCGCAGAGCAGCAGGCTGGCCAGCTGTTCGTAGCCCTTTAGGCGCCCGCGCCTGAGAATGCGCACCAAGTCGGGCTGCGACACTCCCAGTTCGGCCAGCACGTCGTCGGCCGTGGAAGAAGGCCGCCGATGCAGGTAGTCGGCGATCTTGTCCACCAGGACTTGTTCGGCTTCCCAGCAGGCAGGGCAGATGTCGCGGTTGCTCTTGGCGAACACCTTCCCGCAGTTGCTGCAGTTATCGAGGGGCACTACGGGTATCTCCGTCTGATACTTACCCAAAAGTGAAAGGGCCTGGCGATGACGCCAGGCGATGGGCTTATATCAAACGGTCGCGCCGTGCTAACACCGGCATTGTAGGGTGTGGCGCCGGCCGCCTTGCGGTAGCGGCGTAAAAGGTGGGTTAACAGATGAGGCCAGGAAGCCGCGGCCTCCTATCCACGCGACTGGACTCGGTGGCGAAATCCCGGAGTGGAGGCGGGACCTCTTCTCCGAGATGCCGCACCCCGTCAAGATCGCGTTTGGAGCGGATCGCTCAAAAAGTGCTTGACACGCGGAGATCGGGCCCCTATTATGGCCCCAATTTAGCTAGCCCCTGGATTCGCGTGGAGGATGATGAACGAGTTCGAGCGGCCCATAGAGTCAGGCTCTGGCTCTCCCGAACTCGCTCTTCTTCTCACCGAGATCTGGGTCGACGGCGTGCCCGTGGACGTCTCTGGCGACATGGGCATCGAGTTCATGCCAACCACCATCGGGATCCGGGGAGGATCCGGTGCCGGGAAGCGGCGCCGGAAGAAGCTCCGGTTCCCTTCGAGGCTCACGTTCTGACCGATCGGTTTTCCGATCGGTCCTTTTTTTCGAAGGAGGAGACGTAGACAGATGGCCACAGCACCGGTCCGGTCGATCAACACCACCGATGCCACGGTAGCCAGGCGGATGGGTATCGTTCGCGTCTGGGACGCGATGCTGCGCGGCGCGCGCGCCTATGTCGAGGCCGAGGGCTTCGTGGCCGTGCACAACATGCCGCACATCGTCGGCATCACGGGCGCCTGCGAGAACATCGACACCCTGTTCAAGACCGACTTCTTCGGCGAGCGGGCCTACCTGACGCAGACGGGGCAGCTCTACCTCGAATTGATCACGCCGCACCTGCGCCGCGTCTACACCGAGATCCAGTCCTTCCGGTCCGAGCCCACGGTGGACGATCGGCACCTCTGCCAGTTCTCGCTCTTCGAGATAGAGCACCAGGGGAACCTCAGCGAGCTGATCGGCCACATCGGCGGCATCGTGCGCAACATGGCCCGCTACGTGATCAACGACTGCCCCGACGTCCTGGCGCTGTTCGGCCGGGATCCCGAGGAACTCGGCGATCTCCAGTTCGGCTGCATGACCTACGAGCAGGCCATCAACTACCTCAAGCCCGAGTTTCCGGACCTCGAGTTCGGCGACGACCTGAAGGCCCACCACGAGCGCCTCCTGGCCTCGCGCCTCGGCCCCATGTTCCTCACGCACTTCCCGCTGCCGATCAAGTTCTTCAACATGCGGCAGAACGAGCAGGACCCGCGGGTCGTCAATTCGACCGACCTGATCCTGCCCCTGGCGGGCGAGTCGGCGGGCGCGGCGGAGCGCGAGCACCACTACGACCGCATCGTCGAGCGCCTCAAGAGCAGCCCGATGTACCGGCGGCTGATCGAACTGGGCGGCACGGACGACGACTTCGCCTGGTACCTCGACGCGCACAAGGGCAAGGACATCCCGCTGCACTCGGGCGCGGGCGTGGGCGTGGCGCGGGTCGCGCAGTTCATCCTCGGCGTTCCCGACATCCGTGACGCGGTGCCGTTCGTCATCAATCGCGAGAATCTGCTCTGATGACGGCGGTGGCCACCGAATCCCATGGCGCCCGGACGGTGCCGGACCTGTTGCAGGTCCGGCATGCCCTGGTGAGCGTCTTCGCCAAGGAGCGCCTCGAGGATCTCCTCGGGGCGCTGTCCGGGCGCGGGATCACCATCTGGTCCACGGGCGGCACCTTCAAGGAACTGGAGCGGCAGGCGCCGCGCTTCGACTATCGCCTCGCCGCGATCAGCGACCTCACGGGCTATCCCGAGATGCCCGGCGGCCTGGTCAAGACCCTCCACCCCAAGATCCACGCGGGCATCCTGGCCGAACCGTTCGCGGCCGACCAGGACGCCTACCTGGAGCGGATAGAGACAGTCCGGTTCGACCTGGTGGTCTGCAACCTCTACCCGTTTCAAGAGGTCAGCCGGCTCCCGGGCGTGACGGTCGAACGGCTCCGGCAGAACATCGACATCGGCGGTCCCACGATGCTGCGCGCGGCGGCCAAGAACTTCCTGCGCGTGGCGACGGTCGTGGACCCCGCCGACTACGACCTGCTGCGGGGCGATCTCCCGCTGGAAGTCCGGTGGAACCTGGCGCGCAAGGCTTTTCGCCACGTGCTGGATTACGACCGGGCAATCAGCGAGACCCTCGACGGTGTGGATCTTGCCCGGCTGCGGGAGGGCTACCTCCCCCGATGACCTGCATGACGGCCCGGCCAGCCCGCCTCGAGCGGGGCGTGCTGGTCGGGCAGTCGCGCTTCTCGGCCGATCTGCTGGCCATGGAGGTGGCCGCCCCGGAGATAGCCGCCACGGCCTTACCGGGTCAGTTCGTCCACCTGGCGGTGGGCGCGGGCATGCTGCGGCGCCCGTTCTCGGTGTACCGGGCGGGCGACGGGCGCATCGAGCTGCTCTATCGCATCAAGGGCGCCGGCACGAGCCGCATGGCGGCCTGGCAGCCCGGCGCGGAAGTCGATCTGCTGGGTCCGCTAGGCGTCGGCTTCACCGCGGCGCGGCCGGGCGAGCGCCTGCTCCTGGTGGGCGGGGGCATCGGGGTCGCGCCCCTGGCCTTCTTCGCCGAGGCGAATCCCGGCGCCGGTGCGGCCATCCTGGGTTACCGCCCCACCGATCGGGAGGCCGGCGCGGAGCGGTTTGCCGCGGCGGGCTACCGGGTCGTCACGACCACGGAGCTCGTCACCGGGCCGCTGGAGGCTTATGGCGAGCCGGTCGATCGCGTTCTCACGTGCGGTCCCTGGGCTTTGATGAAAGCGGTCGCCGAATTCTCCTCCCGCCGGGCCTTGCCCTGCGAGGCGGCGCTGGAAAGAGAGATGGGTTGCGGCATCGGGGCCTGCCTCGGGTGCGTGGTCGAGACCACCGACCCGGCGCGGCCGTACGCGCGGGTCTGCACCGAGGGCCCGGTGATGGAGGCAGGAGGCGTCAAATGGAGCACTTGACCGTCGACCTCGGCATCACCGTGGGGCGCGTCCGCCTCGCGAACCCCATCCTGACCGCGTCGGGGACCTTCGGGTACGGAGCGGAGTTCGAGAGCTTCGGGGATCTGTCGGCCCTGGGCGGCCTGGTGACCAAGGGCCTCACGCTCGAGGCGCGCCCCGGCAACCCGCCGCGGCGCATCGCCGAGACTCCCGGTGGCATGCTCAATTCCATCGGGCTGCAGAACGTGGGCGTCGAGGCGTTCTTGGCCGAGAAGCTTCCCTACCTGCGGAAGGCGGGGACCCGGGTGATCGTGAACCTCAACGGCCGGACCCCCGCGGAGTACGTCGAACTCGCGGCCTGCCTGGACGGCGCGGAGGGCGTGGACGGCCTCGAACTGAACGTGAGCTGCCCCAACGTCGAGAAGGGTGGCCGCGAGTTCGGCACGGACCCCGGTATCCTGTACTCCCTGGTCTACGACGTCCGCCAGGCCACGCGCCTGCCGCTGTGGGTCAAGCTGTCGCCCAGCGTGACCGATCTGGCCGCCCTGGCGCGGTCTTGCGAGGCCGGCGGAGCCGACGCCATCGTGGCGATCAACACCCTGACCGCGGCGCACGTGCGGCCCGTCTGGGAGGGGGCGCGCCTGCGCGCCGACGTGCTGCGGGGCGGCCTCTCGGGCCCCGCGGTCAAGCCGGTGGCGCTACGGGCGGTCTGGGAGATCCGGCAAGCGGTCAAGATCCCGATCGTCGGCGTCGGCGGCGTCGCGTCGGCGGACGACGTCCTCGAGTTCCTCGCGGTGGGAGCGCAGGCCGTGCAGGTCGGCACCGCCAGCTTCTACGACCCCTCGCTCGCCATGAGGCTGCCGGCGGATCTGGAGCGCCTCCTGGCCGACCGGGGGGTGACGCGCCTCGAGGACCTCGTGCGCGGGATCCTGGCCCTGGAGCAAGCCACGTAGCGGTGCTGGTGCAGGCGGGAGCGGGAACCTGGGCGCGGATCCGGGCGCGCCAGGAGGATCTCGGGACCAGGCTGTGCATCGGCCTCGATCCCGTGGGAGATCGCCTCCCGGCGGGCACGAACCTGCTGGAGTTCTGCCTGCGCATCATGGAGGCGACGGCGCCCTTTGCATGCGCGTTCAAGCCGAACGCCGCGTTCTTCGAGGCCGAAGGCGTGGCGGGCTGGACGGCGCTCTTGAAGGTCGTGGGCTTCGCGCGGGAACTGGGGGTGCCGGCCATCCTGGACGCCAAGCGCGGCGATATCGGCCACACGGCGCGGCAGTATGCCCGCGCGGCGTTCGACGTCCTGGGCGCCGACGGCCTCACGATCAATCCCTATCTCGGGAGGGAGGCGATGATCCCCTTCCTGGAGTACAATGAAAGCGCTCTGATTTTCGTGCTTTGCGCCACTTCGAATCCGTTTGCGGAGGAGGTGCAGGCCGCCGGAACTGATCCCCTTTTCCTGCGAGTGGCAACCATCGTAAAGGACCTGTCCGCATCTCATCCCAACGTCGGCCTGGTGGTCGGCGCGACTCGGCCCGAGACGATGTCTGCCATTCGCGAGGCCGCCCCCGGCCTACCGTGGCTCGTGCCCGGGATCGGCCCCCAGGGCGGCGATCTCGCCGCGGTGGCCGCCGCGGCCGAGCCTCACTCGATGGTCAACACCTCGCGCCAGGTGCTCTACGCGGGCACCGGGCCGCGATTCGATATGGCGGCGGCGCAGGCCGCCCGGGAGTTACGCGATGCCTACAATGCTCACCTCCCAGACCGCTAGATCCGATCAGACCGTCCTCGATCTCCTGATCCGGTCGGGCGCGCTGCTGGAAGGCCACTTCCTCCTGTCGTCGGGCCTCCATTCCCCGCACTACGTGCAGTGCGCCCGGATGCTGGAGTCGCCCGGGCGGGCCGAGATAGCCGGGCGCTTCCTTGCGGATCTGGCCAAGGAGCTGAAGGTCGACGTCGTGGTCGGGCCTGCGCTCGGCGGCATCGTCATCGCCCACGAGACCGCCCGCGCCCTCGAGACGCGCTGCATCTTCACCGAGCGCCAGAGCGGGACGATGGCGTTGCGTCGCGGCTTCGACTTGCGGCCGGGAGAGCGCGCCCTGATCGTGGAGGACGTCGTCACGACGGGCAAGTCCACCCTCGAGGTGCGCGACGAGATCGAGGCCCACGGCGCCAAGGTCGTGGGCTATGCCTGCATCGTCAATCGCTCCGGCGGAGAGCGCCTCGCCGGGATGCCGCTGCTGGGGCTGGTGCGCGTGGACCTGACGACGTTCGAGCCCGCGGATTGCCCGCACTGCCTCGAGAAAGAGGCGCTGATCAAGCCAGGGAGTCGAGAAGCATGAGCAGATCACCGGCCATGCCGACATTGGAGAAAGGGCCCCACGCCGGACAGGGATGTCCGGCGAGCCGTCACGGACGGCGCAGCGGGGGGGTTCGGGGGGGCGGCACCCCCCCGAGGAGGCTCGCATGAATGGCGCAAATCTGAAGGCCGCTTACCGCACGGCGGTAACCGAGGCATTCCCCGAACGCATCGCGCTGGAATTCGGCGAGCGGCGAGTAGAGTACACCAAGGTCGCGTGGCCCACGGACGGGACCGGCCTCCATGACACGGCCGCGGTCGGCCTGCGCTACGGCGAGAATCCGCATCAGCCGGCGGCGTTCTACGCGCCGCCGGGCGCGTCGGCGCTCGGGGCCCTGACTTGGCTCAAGCTCGGGAAGGGCGGGCCGTCATGGATCAACCTGGCCGACATCGAACATGCCATGCGGATCCTCCGGTTCTTCGCGGACCCGGCGGCGGTCGTGATGAAGCACCTCAACCCGTCGGGCGCGGCGTGCCGCCGCGGCGCGCAGGGGTTGCGCGAGGTATACGCGGCGGCTCGCGACTGCGACGCTCGCGCCGCCTTCGGGGGCGTGGTGGTGCTGAACGAGACCGTAGACGAGGCGACGGCCGAGGAGATCGGCACCACCTACGTCGAGGTGGTCGCGGCACCCGGGCTAACGCCGGGCGCGCTGGAGATCCTGGGCCGCAAGAAGGACCTGCGCATCGCCAGCATCGCCGATCCCCGGACCCTGCCGCGCTTCCTGGGCGACGACACCGGAGGCGCGGTGGACCTCAAGGTGGCCACCGACGGCAGCCTGCTCGTGCAGATGCCCTACCTGACGCGGATCCGCTCGGCCGAGGACTTCATGCTCAACCCGCGGCTGGAGGACGGGACCCGCGCCGAACTGATTCCCACGCCCGCACAGCTTTTCGACCTCCTGCTGGCCTGGTACGTCAACACGGGCGTCCGCTCCAACGGCATCGTCTTCGCTCGCGACGGCCGCACGCTGGCCGTCGGCACGGGCGAGCAGGAGCGCGTCGGCGCGGTCGAACAGGCCATCGCGAAGGCGCGGCAGAAGGGCCACGACCTGCGCGGGGCGGTCATGAGCAGCGACGCCTTCTTCCCGTTCCGCGACGCCGTGGACGCGTGCGCGGCGGCGGGGGTGAGCGCGATCGTCCAGCCTGGCGGCAGCGTGCGCGACGGCGAGGTCGTCGCCGCCTGCAACGAACACGGTATCGGTCTGGTATTCACGGGAGAACGTTGTTTTGGCCACTTCTAACCTGCTTTCCAAGCCCGCCGCCTCGCCGGCCGCCCTCGACCACGCGCTGGCGAGCGGCCTGGCCGACTGCTTCCTGCCGGAACTCGGCGCCATGTATCGCGGCAAGGTCCGCGACTGCTACGTCGCGGGCGATCGGCGGATCATGATCACGTCCGATCGCGTGAGCGCCTTCGACCGCGTGTTCGCGGAGACGATCCCTTTCAAGGGCCTGGTGCTCAACCTGCTCGCCGCGCACTTCTTGCGCCATGCCTCCCGGATAGTGCCCACGCACCTGCTGGATGTCCCCGATCCCAACGTCACGGTGGCGCGGCAGTTGGCCGGCATTCCGCTCGAGATGGTGGTGCGCGGTTACCTGGCCGGCAGCGCCTGGCGCGACTACCAGGAAGGCGTCTTCGCGCGGAAGTACGGCTTCGAGTTGCCGGCCGGCCTGGGCCTCAACGCGAAGCTCGCGCGGCCGATCGTGACCCCGACCGAGAAGTGCCATGACGGCCACGATCGCCCCGTGGATCCCGCCGAGGCCGCTCGGCTGGCGGGCGGGGCGGCGATCTGGGAGACGCTTTGCGACCACGCGCTGCGCCTGTTCGAGCAGGGCACGGCACTGGCCGCCGAGCGCGGGCTGATCCTGGTGGACACCAAGTACGAGTTCGGCCTCGACGGTGACGAGATCGTGCTGATGGACGAGGTCCACACGCCCGATTCGAGCCGCTTCTGGTATGCGGCGAGCTATGCGGCCGACCCGGCGCGCCCCGAGCAGCTCTCCAAGGAGTTCCTGCGTGACTGGCTGCGCGAGAAGGGCTTCTCGGGCGAGGGCCCGGTGCCGGCGCTTCCCCCCGAGGTGCGGCTCGAGATAGCCCGGCGCTACCTGGACCTCTACCGCACGCTGACCGGCGCCGAACCGCCGCTGCCCGCCGCCCCCGAAGATCCGCGGGCGCGCATCGTACGGAACCTCCGGGCAGCCGGCATCCTCGAGGGCACGCTGGTGGCGTTCCTGATGGGCAGCGCGTCGGATCGCGACGTCGCCGCCAGGGCGCAGAAGACCCTCGCGGAGCTGGGCGTCGCGACCCGCGAATGGGTGGTCTCGGCGCACAAGGTACCCGACAAGGTCTTCAAGCTCGTGGCCGACCTCAACGGCAGCGCCCAGCCTCTCGTGCTGATCACCATCGCCGGCCGTTCCAACGGCCTGTCGGGCGTGACGGCTGCCAACTCCGTCCATCCGGTGATCGCGCTGCCGGCCTTCTCGGACAAGGCCGACTACCTGATCAACGTCCATTCCTCGCTGCAGATGCCGAGCGAGACGCCCGCGGTGACCGCGATCGACCCGTCGAACGCGGCGCTGGCGGCCGCCCGGATGCTGGCGCTAGCCGATCCCGAACTCAAGGCGCGTCTGGCCGCGCGGCTCGGCGCCGTCCGGGACGCCTTCGAGGTATGACCCTGATGACCGAGGAGGACCGCTCGCGGCAACTCGTCGAGCGGTACCGGGCCGAGCTGGCCACGCAGTCCCTGCTAGCCCTCTCGCCTCTCGACGGCCGCTACCGGGCCGCCGCGGAGCCGGTCAGGGGGTGCTTCAGCGAGGCGGCCCTCATCCGCCACCGGGTGATCGTGGAAGTCGAGTACTTCCTGGCGCTGCTCGCCGCGGTCTCGGAGGAGCCGGCCATGTCGGACGCCGCGCCGCTCTCGCGCTGGGCCCGGGAGCTGCCGGTGGAGGCCATGCTGCCCATCAAGGAGCTCGAGGCGAAGCTCAAGCACGACGTGAAGGCGGTCGAGTACGCGGTGAAGGATCGCGTCCGGGGCACCCTCCTGGCGCGCCACACCCAGCTCGTGCACCTCGGGCTGACCTCGGAGGACGTCAACAACCTCGCCTACGCGCTCATGCACCAGCGCGCGCTGCGCGGGCCCCTGGCAAGGCTGATCCGGGACCTGGTCGAGAAGCTTTCCGAGCTCGTCTGGCTGCACCGGGCGACCCCGATGCTGGGCCGCACGCACGGGCAGCCCGCGACGCCCACGACGCTGGGAAAGGAGCTCGGCGTCTTCCTGCACCGCCTGGTGCGCGAGGCCGAGGATCTGCCGACCTTGCGACTCCCCGGCAAGCTCAACGGCGCGACGGGCACGTACGCGGCGCACCTGGCCGCGTTTCCGGACGCCGACTGGCCGGCTTTCTCGCGGGAGTTCGTGGCGGGACTGGGCCTCGAATGGAGCCCGGTCACGACGCAGATCGAGCCGCATGACGGTCTGGCGGCCCTCTACGACCGGCTGCGCCGCATCGGCAACATCCTCCTCGACCTCTGCCAGGACGTCTGGCGCTACGTCTCGGACGGCTACTTCCGGCAGAAGGCGGTCGCGGGCGAGATCGGCAGCTCCGCGATGCCGCACAAGATCAATCCGATCGACTTCGAGAACGCCGAGGGCAACGCCGGCCTGGCCAACGCGCTGTTCGCCCACCTCTCGGACAAGCTGACGCGCTCGCGCCTGCAGCGCGATCTCTCGGACAGCACCGTGCTGCGCAACGCCGGCGTGGCATTCGGCCATCTCGCTATCGCCTTGCGCAGCGCGCGCGCCGGCCTGTCGCGCCTGGAGGTGGACGAAGCGGTCCTGCGCCGGGATCTGGCCGAGCACCCCGAGGTGCTGGCGGAGGCTTACCAGGCGGCGCTGCGCGAGGCGGGGCACGACGCTCCGTACGAGACGCTCCTGGAGCTGACGCGGGGGCGCACCGTCACGCTTGCGGATCTCCGCGACTGGCTCATGCCCCTCGCGATCTCCCGGGAGACCAAGGAGCGGCTCCTGGCCCTGACACCCGATACCTACATCGGCCTCGCCCCGCAAGTCGCCGACACGGCGCTCGCCGCGGCCCGCGCCCTGCTCGAACGCTATCAGCCGGAGGAAGGCGAATGAACATCCTGGTACTGGGCGGCGGTGGCCGCGAACATGCGCTTGCCGCCTCGCTGGCGACCCAGTGCGATCTGGAGACCGAGGTGCTGTACGTGGCCCCCGGCAACGCCGGCACCCTCGAATGCGCCGAGAACGTCAACTTGCCCCACGAAGGTCCGGCGATCGAGGCGTTCTGCCGGCGCGCCGGCATCGACCTGGTCGTCGTCGGCCCGGAGGCGCCGCTGGCCGCCGGCCTGGCGGATCATCTCACGCGCGCCGGCATTCCGGTCTTCGGCCCCACGGCCGACTGCGCCCGACTTGAGTCGTCCAAGCTGTGGGCCAAGGCCTTCATGGCTCGCCATGGCGTCCCGACCGCGGCGTTCCAGGCTTTCGAGCATGCGGCGGCGGCGCGGCAGTACGTCGAGGAGGCGTGGACGGGCGCAGGCATGGTGATCAAGGCCGACGGTCTGGCCGGCGGCAAGGGCGTCGTGGTGGCCTCCACCCGGGAGCAGGCGATCGGCGCGGTCTTCTCGCTCATGGAGCGGAAGGTCGTCGGGGAGGCCGGCGGGACGCTGCTCGTCGAGGAACGCCTGGTAGGGCCCGAGTGCACGGTCCTGGCGATCGTGGACGGCCAGACCTACCGCCTGCTGCCCCCGGCGCAGGACCACAAGGCCCTGTACGACGGCCATCGCGGACCCAACACGGGCGGCATGGGCGCGGTGTGCCCGACGCCCGTCGTCTCTGCCGACATGCTGGCGCGGATCGCGGCCGAGATCGTGGAGCCCACGCTCGCGGGCCTGGCGGCCGAGGGTCTCGCTTACCGCGGCGTCCTCTACGCCGGGCTGATCCTCACGGCGGAAGGCCCGCGGGTGCTGGAGTTCAACTGCCGCTTCGGCGATCCCGAGGCGCAGGTCGTGCTGCCGGGCGTCGCCAACCTTCGCGACGTCTTGCTTGCCGCGGCGACCGGCCGCCTGGCCGAGGTCCCCGTCGACCACGACGGCACCGTGCGGGTGTGCGTGGTGGCGGCGGCGCCGGGCTATCCCGAGAGTTACGAGAGCGACGACACCATCGAGGGCCTGGAAGAGGCGGTGGTCGTGGAGGGCGTCACGGTCTTCCACGCCGGGACCCGGCTTTGCGAGCGGCGGGGCTTCCTGACCCGCGGCGGGCGCGTCCTGGGCGTGACGGCCGAGGGCGCCGACCTTGCCGAGGCGCAGTCGCGAGCCTACCAGGCGATGGCGCGGATCAACTTCGGCCGCGGCGGCCCGCACTACCGCCACGACATCGGCGTTGCGGCCCTGGTGGAAGCGTAGCCCGGAATGCGTCTGGCCGTTTTCGCGTCCGGCTCCGGATCCAATCTCGCGGCCTTGCTCACGGCCTGCGAGGAAGGCCGCCTGCCCGCGCGCGCCGTGGGCGCGGTCTGCAACAACCCTGGCGCCGGCGCGATCTCCCGGGCCGAGCGCTTCGGCCTGCCGGTCTTCGTCTGCGACCACCGCGCATTTTCTAGCCGCGAGGCGCATGAGGAAGCAATCCTGGCCTGGCTGCGGCCCCTGCGGCCCGACTGGATCGCCCTGGCCGGCTACATGCGGCTCCTGACGCCCCATTTCCTGCGCGCGTATCCCGGGCGCGTCGTCAACATCCACCCGGCCGACACGCGGCGCCACAAGGGCGGCGGCGGCTACGAGTGGGCGCTGCGGGAGGGCCTGACCGAGACGTGCGTGACGGTGCACTACGTCGACGAAGGCATGGACACGGGGGACATCATCGCGCAGGCGCCGGTGGCGATACTGCCGGGCGATACCCTCGAGAGCCTCGAGGCACGCGGCCTGGCGGTCGAGCACGAGCTGTACGTCCGGGCCCTGGCCGGCGTGATCGGGCCAGGTGCCGCGGCCGGGCTCCCCGGGAGCGCCGGGGTCGCGACCTAGCCATGTGCGGCATCCTCGGCCTCTTCGACCCGGTCGTGCCCGTCTCGGCCGACCTCTACAAGGGCGCCCTCGCCCTGCAGCACCGGGGCCAGGAAGGCGCCGGCATGATCACCTGGGACCGTCGGTTCTTCCTCAAGACCGGCCGCGGCCTGCTCTCGGAGGTCTTCCAGGACGTCAGGCTAGGCGAGTTGCGGGGCCACATGGGCCTGGCGCACGTGCGCTACGCGACCGCGGGCACCGGCGAGGCCGACGAGGTGCAGCCGTTCTTGCTGTCGTTCCCGTTCGGCCTGGCGCTCGTCCACAACGGCAACCTCACCAACCACGACTCGTTGCGCGAGCATCTCGCGAGAGGCTCCTGGCACCTCAACTCGTCGTCGGACTCGGAGGCCCTGCTGCAGGTGCTGGCCGACAGCCTCGCGCAGAACGACGTACGCCACCTGGAGCCCGCCGACGTGTTCCGCGCGGTGGCCCGCACGATGGACGTCGTCGAGGGCGCTTACAGCGTCGTGACCATCCTGGCCCGCCACGGCAAGCTGGCGTTCCGGGATCCGCAGGGCATCCGGCCGCTGGTACTTGGTAAACGCGGCAAGGCATGGTGCGTCGCCTCCGAGTCGGTCGCACTGGATGCGCTGGATTTCGAGATCGTGCGGGACGTGCGGCCCGGGGAGGCCATCTACGTCGACGCGGCGGGCGAGTTGCACGAGGCGCAACTCCGCACGCCCAAGCCGGCGCACTGCGTCTTCGAGTACATCTACATGGCCCGCCCCGAGTCCATCCTGGATGGCCGCTACGTGACCGACGCCCGGGAGCGCCTGGGCGAGGCGCTCGCGGCGCGTTTCGCCGAAAGGCCCGACAAGGCTTGCGCCGACGTGGTCTGCGACGTGCCATCCAGCGCGGAGGACGTGGCGATGGCCTTCGCCGAGTCCTCGGGCATCCCGTACCGCAAGGGCATCCGCAAGAACCATTACTCCCATCGCTCCTTCATCGCGCCCAACCAGACGGCGCGGCTCGGGGCGGTGGGCCTCAAGTTCCACCTCTCGCGCAGCGTGCTGGCCGGCAAGCGCCTGGCGGTCGTCGACGACTCCATCGTCCGCGGCAACACGGCCCGCGCCCTGGCCACCAGGCTGCGCAACGCCGGCGCCGCCGAGGTGCACATACTGTCGGCCGCCCCGGCCGTCAAGCACCCCTGCGTCTACGGCGTGGACATGTCGGTGACCTCGGAGCTGGTTGCGTCCGGGACGGATTCCCTGCGGCGCGTCGCGGAGGATCTCGGCCTGGATAGCGTCCAGTACCAGCGCGTCGCGGACCTCCACGAGGCGCTGGCCGGCCTGCCGCTCTGCACGGCCTGCTTCACGGGCTGCTACCCCACGCCGGTCTCGCCGGCCCAGCGGGCGCGCATCGGCGAGGCCCGCGCCGTGGTGAGCGCCAAGGTGAGCATGGATGCCTGAACTGACCGCCGCGCCCGCCACGCAGTCGGGAGGGCCCCCGGTGGGGCCGGCCTCCGTGCCGGCCTCGCAATGCATCGCCATCCTCGACTACGGGTCGCAGTACACCCAGCTGATCGCCCGCCGCGTCCGCGAACTGGGCGTCTTCTCGCGCATCTATCCTCCGTCCTCCCCGGCCGCCGAAATGGCCGATCCGGCGATCGCCGGCATCATCCTGTCGGGCGGGCCGGGGAGCGTGCACGAGGAGGGGGCGCTGGGCCTGGATCCAGGCGTCCTGGAGCTCGGCAAACCCGTCCTGGGCATCTGCTACGGGATGCAGTTGCTCAACCACCTCCACGCCGGCCTGGTCGTGCCGGGAACCCGGCGCGAATACGGCCGGGCGGACGTCGCGATCGCGGCCGGTTGCCCGCTGTTCGCGGGAATGGGGGACACGCAGGCGGTGTGGATGAGCCACGGCGACCGCCTGGAGCGGGTCGCCGGGGATTTCGCCATGGTGGCGCGCACCGCCGACGGCGTCGCGGCCGCGGTGCAGCACCGCGCACTCCCGGTATTCGGCCTGCAGTTCCATCCCGAAGTCACCCACACGCCGCAAGGGACACAGGTGCTTCGCAATTTCCTGTTCGAGGTCTGCCGGTGCGAGGCGTCGTGGTCCATGGCCGATCATCTCGATCGCGTCGTGGCCGAGATCCGGGCCACCGTGGGCGACAATCGCGTCTGCGTCCTCGTGTCGGGCGGTGTGGATTCGACCGTCACCGCGGCCCTGCTGGCCCGCGCCCTGCCCCCCGAGCAAGTGCTGGCCGTCCACGTGGACAGCGGCCTAATGCGCAAGGGCGAGAGCGCCGACGTGGTGCGCTTCCTGCGGGAGGCGGGCGTGGGCGACCTGGCCTTCGTGGATGCCTCCGCGCAGTTCCTCTCGCGCCTGGCGGGGATCGCCGATCCCGAGCGCAAGCGCAAGATCATCGGCGACACCTTCATCGAGGTGCAGCAGGCCGAACTGTCCCGCCTGGGGCTGGCGGACGCCGACGTCTTCCTGGCGCAGGGCACGCTCTACACGGACCTCATCGAGTCGGGCCTGGGCGTCGGGCAGAACGCGGCCGTGATCAAGACGCACCACAACGTGGGGACGCCGCTGGTGCGCGCCAAGCGCGACCAGGGGCGCCTCATCGAGCCCAACCGCGAGATCTTCAAGGACGAAGTGCGTGCCCTGGGGCTGGAACTCGGGCTCGCCGAAGACCTGGTCTACCGCCACCCGTTCCCGGGGCCGGGCCTGGCGATCCGCGTACTCGGCGAAGTGACGCCCGATCGGCTCGAACTCCTGCGAGAGGTCGACGCGATCTTCCTCGACGAGATCCGGCAGGCCGGGCTCTACCGGACCATCTGGCAGGCCTTCGCCGTCCTGCTGCCGGTGCGCAGCGTCGGCGTGCAGGGGGACGGCCGCAGCTACGGCCACGTCGTGGCGTTGCGCTCGGTCGAGAGCGTGGACGGCATGACCGCCGATGCCTTCGCGTTCCCCTGGGACGTGCTTCGGCGGGTCGCCACGCGCATCACGAACGAGGTCCCGGGCGTGGGCCGGGTGGTTTACGACATTTCCAGCAAGCCGCCGGCGACGATCGAGTGGGAGTAGGAGACCGATGAAGAGCTTCGACATCAGTTCGTTTCCCGAGGGCCTCACGTTCGAGGATGTCCTCCTGCTGCCGGGCTATTCCGATTTCCTCCCGCACGAGGCCGAGTTGCGCACGCGCCTCTCGCGCAACGTCTGGCTGAACGCGCCGATCGTCAGTTCGGCGATGGACACGGTGACCGAGGCGCAGATGGCCATCCACCTCGCTCTGCTGGGCGGGATCGGCATCGTCCACCGCAACCTGACGCCCGAGCAGCAGGCCGACCAGATCCGCCAGGTCAAGGACCACACCTTCGCCGAGGGCGAGTACCCGCAGGCGGCGCTGGACAAGCAGGGCCGCCTCCTGGCAGGCGCCGCGGTCGGCGTCTCGGGAGCCCTCGAACGGGCGGCGCGCCTGGTCCAGGCCGGAGTGGACGTCCTGGTGATCGACACGGCGCACGGCCACACCAGAAGCGTAGGCCAGACGCTGCGCGACCTGAAGGCCGAGTTTCCCCACTTGGACGTCGTCGCGGGCAACATCTCGACGGCGGAGGGGGCGGAGTTCCTCATCGAAAACGGCGCAGATGGCGTCAAGACGGGCCAAGGGCCCGGTTCCATCTGCACGACTCGTGTCGTGGCGGGCATCGGCGTCCCGCAGATCTCGGCGGTTCGAGCCGTGGCCTCGGTTGCCCAGCCTCACGACGTCCCCGTCATCGCCGACGGCGGCATCCAGTACTCCGGCGACCTCACGAAGGCCATCGCGGCCGGCGCCGACACGGTGATGCTGGGCTCCCTCCTGGCCCGCACCCGCGAGAGCCCGGGGCAGGAGGTCCTCCTGGGCGGGCGGCAGTACAAGGTCTACCGCGGCATGGGATCCATCGGCGCCCTGCAGAACGAGACCAACGATCGCTACGGCAAGGGCGGGTCGGGCCCCCTGGTGCCGGAGGGCGTCGAGGGCATGGTGCCGCTTTCCGGTTCCGTCAAGGATCTGCTCTACCAGATGCTGGGCGGCCTGCGGAAGGGCATGGGGTACTGCGGGTTGCGCACCATCGAGGAGCTCAAGACCCGCGCCCAGTTCATCCGCGTCTCCAGCGCCGCGATGCGCGAGAGCCACGCTCACGACGTGATGATCACCAAGGAAGCTCCGAACTACTGGCGTTCGACCGTCTAGACTTCGGCTGATCGGTCTCCGGGCCAGCTACCTGGCGGCCTCCGAGATGCCGCTCGGCCGCTATCGCACGCGGCTTGCCGATCGAGCGGAAACCGGCGATCGGAGGTAAAATGCCTAGGCCGCTTGCGGCTTTGTGCGTTATGAGAAGTTCTTTGCTGCGCTTGGGAGCGCCGCTGCTGCTGGCAGTCGGGCTGCAGACCGGGGGCGGCTGCGCCAGGCGGCCGGTGGGGGTCGATTTCAGCGTGGACCGCGATTTCGACTTCGGCGCGCTGCGGCGCGTGGCGGTGGTCGACGCTCCCGAGGCCGGCCGGCCCGGCCACGGCCTCGATCGCATCCTGGTCGACGCGGCTGCCGAGGCCCTGGCGGAGCGCTTCGTGGTGGTGGACGGCAATCGGCTCCTGACCGCCGTGCGGGCGGGCGGCGTCGAGGAGGCGTTCCGGGACCTCCGGACGCAACTGGGGGCCGGGCAGGATCCCGACGGCGCGCTGGTGTCGCGCATCGGTAAGGCCATTGGCGTGGATGCCATCTACGTCACGGGCCTGGCAAACCTCGAGCGCCGCTTCGAGCCGGATTACGCGCATGCGACGGTGCTCACCAGCACCACGTCGGGCTACACATCGATCTCGCAGACCAGCCGCACCAGCGCCGTCACGACCGTCCGCCTCACGGGGCGGCTTTACGAGGCCGGCGCCGGCCTCGTGGTCTGGTCGGGGAGCAAGTACCACGAAAGCGCCCGCAGCCTGGAAGCCACGGGACTGAAACCTGTCTTCCGTACGGTGAGCGAGGACTTCCTGCTCACGATGCCTGCTTCCCGTACCGCCCAGCCGCCCACTCCCGGGCTAGCTCCGGGAGCGACCCACATCAGGACGTCCCGCTGATGCTGACCTACAAGCTCTCGGGCGTCGACATCGCGGCCGGCGACGAGCTCGTAAGGCGCATCCAGGCGCTGGCCCCCGGCATCGGCGGCTTCTCGGGCCTCTACCCGATCGACTCGGAGCGCTTCCTGGTCGCCAGCACCGACGGCGTCGGCACGAAGCTCGAACTGGCCATCCAGGCCGAGAAGTACGACACGGTCGGCATCGACCTGGTCGCGATGGTCGTCAACGACATCGTCACGACCGGCGCGCGGCCGCTGTTCTTCCTCGACTACTTCGCGACGGGCAAACTCGACGTCGACCAGGCCGAGCAGGTCGTAAAGGGCATCCTGGCCGGGTGCGAGGAGGCGGGCTGCGTGCTGCTCGGCGGCGAGACCGCCGAGATGCCCGGCTTCTACCCGGCCGGCAAGTTCGACCTGGCGGGATTCGGCGTGGGCGTCGTGGCAAGGACGCAGACCCTCACAGGCAAGGACGTGCGGGCCGGCGACGTGCTGCTCGGCATCCCCAGCTCGGGACCGCATTCCAACGGCTATTCGCTCGTCCGCAAGGTGCTGCACGTCGCCGACCTTGCGCTCGACCGGCCCTTCGGCTCGGGCACGCTCGGCACGGCGCTCCTGGCGCCCACTCGCATCTACGTGGCCGAGGTGCTCTCGCTCGCCCAGCGTTTCGAGATCCACGCGGCCGCCCACATCACCGGCGGCGGCTTCGACAACGTGCAACGGGTGCTTCCCGAGGGCCTGGTCGCCCGCATCGACTTCGGCGCGTGGGACGTGCCGCCCATCTTCGGCTTCCTGCAGTCCGAGGGCAACATCCCCGAGGACGACATGCGGCGCACCTTCAACCTCGGCATCGGCATGGTGCTGGTGGTCCCCCCGCAGGTGGCCGATCGCATCCGGAGCGAGCGCGGGGATCTGGCCGTCGTGGGGGAGGTCGTGGCAGCATGACGTACCCGCAGATGTCCGAGCCCAAACCGACCCGTATCGAGGTCAAGACCAAGGCCGGCCTTGTCGATTCGCAAGGCCGCAAGGCGGCGCGGCTGCTGGGGTTGGCCGAGTCCGACGTCTCGGCGGGCAAGGTCTACTACCTCGGCGGCGACATGCCGCAGGACGAGGCCCGCCGGGTGGCGGCCGAGTTCCTTTCCGATCCCATCGCCGAGGAGTTCGCGGTCGGCGAACTGGCGGCCGGCGAGGCCGTCGAGATCGGCTACCGGCCCGGGGTGACCGACAACGAAGGCCACGTGGCCTCCGAGGTCCTGTCCGAGGCGCTGGGGCGACCGCTGGCCGTGCATTCGGCCCGGGTCTACCGCTTCCGCGCGGCTTGCGGCACGGCTTTCCTGGATGCGGCCTGCTCGAAACTCGGCAATCCCCTGGTCGAGCGCTTCAGGTCGCCGGCGGATCCCTCCTGGGGCTTCGACGTCGGGGTGGCCGGGCCGGTGGGCGAGACGGTTCTCGGGGGATTGGTGACGCAGGTCGATCTGCCGGACGACGATGCGGCTCTGGAAGCCATCAGCCGGGAGGGCTTGCTCGCCCTGTCGGTGGCCGAGATGCGCGCCGTGCGCGAGTACTTTTCGCGGCCCGCCGTGGTCGCCAGGCGGACGAGCGCGGGCTTGCCGGCCCGCGGAGCGACCGACCTCGAGCTCGAGGCGATCGCGCAGACCTGGTCGGAGCACTGCAAGCACAAGCTGTTCAACGATCGCATCCGCTACCGCGACGCGGCCGGCGAACGCGTCATCGAGGACGGCCTCTTCCGGACCTTCATCCGCGGGGCGACCGAGGAGATCCGCAAGGAGCGCGACTGGCTGGTGTCGGTCTTTTCCGACAACGCGGGGGTCATCCGCTTCGACGACGATCACCACCTGGTCTTCAAGGTCGAGACGCACAACAGCCCGTCCGCCCTGGAGCCGTACGGCGGCGCCCTGACCGGCATCGTCGGCGTCAACCGCGATCCGGCCGGGACGGGCCTGGGCTGCCGCCTGCTCTTCAACACCGACGTGTTCTGCTTCGGCCCGCCTGCGTGGCCGCACGCCCTCCCCGCGGGCGTCCTGCACCCGGCCCGCATCATGGCCGGCGTGCGCAAGGGGGTCGAGGACGGCGGCAACCAGAGCGGCATCCCCACGGTCAACGGCGCCGTGTACTTCGAACCCCGCTTCGTGGGCCGGCCGCTGGTTTTCTGCGGCACCGGCGGGCTCATGCCGCGGGAAATCGCGGGGCGCCCGGCGCACCGGAAGGAAATCAATCCGGGCGATCTCGCCGTGATGGTGGGCGGCCGGGTGGGCCGCGACGGCATCCATGGCGCGACGTTCAGCTCGCAGGGCGTCGCGGCGGACACGCCGGCGTCGGTCGTGCAGATTGGCGATCCCATCACGCAGAAGCGGGCGCTGGACCTGGTGGCCGAGGCGGGCGAGCGCGGGCTGTTTCGCGCCCTCACCGACAACGGGGCCGGCGGCTTGTCGAGTTCGGTGGGCGAGCTGGCGCAGCTCTCGGGCGGGTGCGAAATCCACCTGGATCGCGTCCCGCAGAAGGCCGTCGGCTTGAAGCCCTGGGAGATCCTGGTCTCCGAATCGCAGGAGCGCATGACGCTTGCGGTACCGCCGGAGCGCTGGGAAGATCTGGCCGCGCTGGCGGCGCGGCGCGGCGTGGAAGTGTCGGCGGTCGGCGTCTTCACGGCGTCCGGGCGCTTCGAGTGCACGTGGCGCGGGCAACTCATCGCCAGCCTGGACCTGGACTGGTTGCACGAGAGCGGGTTGCCGCGGCGGACGCTCGAAGCCGAGTGGCCGGGCGTCGATCCCGGCTCGATTGGCGCCGGCGTCGTCGATCCTCGCTCGGGTGGGGCCGGCGTCGTCGATCCTGGCTCGGGTGGGGCCGGCGTCGTCGATCCTGGCTCGAGTGGGGCCGGCGTCGTCGATCCTGGCTCAAGTGGGGCCGGCGTCGTCGATCCTGGCTCCAGTGGGGCCGGCGTCCCTGCCGGCCTCATGCCCGGCGAGCAAGCCATCTCTGGCGATGCGACGCAGGCCCTGCTCGCGCTCCTGGCCTCGCTCAACATCTGCTCCCGCGAAGGCCTCGTGCGCCAGTACGACCACGAGGTGCAGGGTGGGTCGGTCGTGAAACCCCTGGTGGGCCGCAAGGCCGACGGCCCGGGCGACGCCGCGGTCCTGCGGCCGCTGCTGGCGGCCGAGCGTGCGGTCGCGGTGAGCTGCGGCCTGGCGCCGCGCTACGGCGATCTGGACCCCTACTGGATGGCGGGCTGCGCCGTGGACGAAGCGCTCCGCAACGCGGTGTCCGTGGGCGCCGATCCCGATCATCTGGCCATCCTCGACAACTTCTGCTGGCCCGACGCCGTGTACGACCCGCAGCGCAACCCTGACGGCAAGCGCAAGCTGGGGGCCCTCGTGCGGGCCTGCGAGGGCCTGCGGGACGCGGCGGTCGCCTTCGGTTCGCCGCTGATTTCGGGCAAGGACAGCGTCAAGAACGATTTCCACGGCAGTCGGCCGGCCGGCGACCTGGGCCTGGCACCCGCGCCACTCGGCCCCGGCTCGGCTCCCGACGCGCTGAAGCTCTCCATCGCCCCCACGCTGCTGATCTCGGCCATCGGCGTCGTTCCCGACGCACGCTCCGCCGTGACGATGGATTTCAAGGTGGCGGGCGACCTCGTCTACGTGGTCGGCGCCACGCGGGACGAGCGCGGCGGCTCCGAGTGGGCGCGGCTCGCGGGCAGACCCGGCGGCCGGGTGCCCACCGTCGACTTCGCCGCCGCCCGGCGGGCGTACGCGGCAGTCCACCGCGCGATCTGCGAGCACCTCGTCGCGTCGTGCCACGACGTGTCCGAGGGCGGCCTGGCGGTCGCCCTGGCCGAATCGGCCCTGGCAGGCGAATTAGGCTTCGCCGGCGATCTCGCCGAGGCGCCGGGGTGCAAGGATCTTCCCCCGGAGGCCGTTCTGTTCTCGGAGAGCGCGGGCCGGCTGGTCATTTCCATCGCGCCCGGCGACCGCGAGCGGTTCGAGGCGCTCCTTTCGGACATCCCGGCGGCCTGCGTGGGCCGCACCGTCGCAGAACCGACCGTCCGTCTGGCGGTCGATGGAACAACGCTTGCCCAAGCATCCGTCGCGGATATGAAGCGAGCCTGGCAGGAGACACCGCAATGGTAGACAAGCGCGTCAGAGCCCTGGTCCTTACGGGCTACGGCATCAATTGCGAGCAGGAGATGGCCCACGGCTACCGATTGGCCGGCGCCCGGGTCACGATCGCTCACCTCTCGGATGTCCTGGAGGGCGACGTCAACCTCGACGACTTCCACATCCTCAACTTTCCTGGCGGCTTCTCGTTCGGCGACCACCTGGCCGCCGGGCGCGCGCTCGCCGACAAGCTCAAGGTCACGCGCGGCTTCTGGAGCAAGCTCAAGAAGTTCGTGAAGGACAAGAAGTACATCTGGGGGGTGTGCAACGGCTTCCAGGTCATGGCCAAGCTCGGCATCCTGCCGATGATCGAAGGCAAGCTGGGCCAGGCCGAGCTAACGCTCGTTCCAAACGACTCGGGCGTGTTCGAGGATCGCTGGGTCACCTTGAAGGTCAACCCGTCTTCGCCCTGCGTCTACACGCGCCACATGTCCGAAATCGTGCTGCCGTGCCGCCACGGCGAGGGAAAGGTCGTGATCCGCGAGGATCTTCGCGACCGGCTCGTCGACTCCGCTTTCGTCACCCTCCAGTACGCCGACGAGGCGGGCAAGCCGACCGAGGACTACCCGCTCAATCCCAACGGCTCGACCGCGGGCATCGCGGGCGTCTGCGACAGCTCCGGCCGGATCTTCGGCCTGATGCCGCATCCCGAGGCGCACCTCTTCTTCACCAACCACCCCAACTGGACGAGCAAGAAGGTCGACCTCTTCCGGCGCGGCATCCGCACCCTTCCCGTGGAGGGCGAGGGCATGACGATGTTCCACAACGTGGTGAAGCAGGCGTCCGCCGACTTCGGCCTGGCGGTCCCGGCCGAGGCCGAGGCGCGGTCTCTGGTGTTGACGAAGTAGAGCCAATTCGGCAATCTATGCCGATCGCGCGGCCAGAAGCATGTTCTCGGCCCACCGATCTCGTGGCGATGCTTCGTTGGGCCGCGGACACCGTGCCGCGCCCCTGACGTACCGCTGCGGCGGGCC
>Ga0194120_10002492_pt1 | contig 31487 bp, 26 predicted proteins | sample TA2MahCa65mmetaG_FD_148642 | JGI IMG/M metagenome (GOLD analysis project Ga0194120, IMG submission 148642) | Freshwater microbial communities from Lake Tanganyika, Tanzania - TA2015019 Mahale Deep Cast 65m | ecosystem: Environmental > Aquatic > Freshwater > Lake | place: Tanzania: Lake... | reverse complement strand
CAATTATTGTAGATGATGTACATCAATTTCAAGGGCATATTGCTTGTGACAGCGGTTCAAATTCAGAAATAGTAATTCCAATAATAAAAGGAAATGACATCTTAGGTGTTTTAGATTTGGATAGCTACAATTATTCAGCTTTTAATGAAGTTGATAAATTTTATCTAGAAAGAATTTGTAAACTAATAGCAAATAAATTTTCATTTAAAAGTATTCTTTTGTAAATAGGATTTGGATTAAGTATTGTTTCTGTAATTTTAATTTCTTAAAAACTTTTTTCGATACATTTAATTATTATGGATTATATCGTAACAGCACGTAAATGGCGTCCACAAGTTTTTGCAGAAGTTGTTGGACAAGAACATATCACCACAACTCTTAAAAACGCAATAGTGAATAATAGAATTGCACACGCTTACCTCTTTGCTGGTCCAAGAGGAGTTGGTAAAACTACAACGGCAAGAATTTTAGCAAAAAGTTTAAACTGTCTGAATCCAAGTAAAGGTGAACCGTGTAATAAATGCGAAATGTGCAATTCATTTTTAACTTCTCAAACATTAGACATTTTCGAAATTGACGGTGCATCCAACCGAAGAATCGAAGAAATTAGAACTTTACGCGAATCGGTAAAATACGCCCCTACAAAAGGAAAATATAAAATATATATTATTGACGAAGTGCATATGTTAACCACCGAATCATTCAATGCACTTTTAAAAACATTGGAAGAGCCACCAGACCACACAATTTTTGTTTTTGCCACTACTGATGTGCATAAAGTACCTCTGACAATAATTTCTCGATGTCAGCGTTTCGATTTCAGAAGAATTGAAATGAATGAAATAAAAAAATTACTGCAAGATATTGCTAAGGCTGAAAAAATAGTTATTGACGATAAAACATTAACACTTATTGCCAAAAAAGCAGATGGTGCATTGCGAGATGCTCAAAGTCTTTTTGACCAAGTGATTTCCTTCAGTGGTAATAATGTTAATAGTGATTTAATTTCTAAGATGCTGAATCTAATTGATGAAGAAATTTATTTTACAATTTCTGATGCAATTATTAAGAAAAAATTTATGTCTGCTTTCGACGTATCCCAAAAAATTTACGAGAATGGTTGGAATTTTATTGATTTTCTTAATGGTCTTAATGAACATTTTAGAAATATTTTAACCGTTGTGATAAGAAAAAATAGTGATTTAATTGAAGCAGCAGAAGTTTTTAAAGAAAAATATTTAGAGTATTCAGACCAATTCTCAGAAGGTGATATCTTAAGAATTTTGGCATACATTTCAAAAACACAATATGAACTCAAATCAACAAGCAATCAGAAATTAAAAGTTGAAATTTCATTATGCCATTTAATCGGTCTTGAAAAAACATCCACCTTAAACGAGATTATTAATAAATTAAACAGTAACAGCATTTCAGAACAATCTAAAACCTATAGCAGCAGTTTTGGATCATCAGGAAATTTAAAAAAAAATGAAAGCAGCATTTCAAACCTTAAATCTGCTTTAAAAGAAGAAATAAAATTACCTGAAATCAGAAGTTTTGTTGCCCCTACAGTCAAAGATGTTTCCGAATTCAATGCAATAATTTCAAAGTGGAAATATTTTGTTGAACAAGTTAAAAATGAAAAATTCTTCGGCTCGGTTCTGTCAAACACAAATCCAGTCAACTTTGAAAACAACAAATTGAAGCTCGAAGTAGAACATAACGAGGATTGGGATATTATCTCAGACAATAAATCTTACCTCGATAAAAAAACAAAAGAAGTATTCGGAAAAAAAATTGAATTAGATAATGGTGGAATTAAAAATTCTAATGCTAAAAGTAACTCTGCAAAAAAAATCAATAAGCAAGAAACTGCGAATATTCCTCTTGTCAATGCTATTATTACAAAACTCGGCGGACGCGAGATAAAATAAATTTTTATATCCTCAAATTCTTTTATTAATAATTGTGAGAGTGACCTATGAAAAAAATCTTAATTGCTCTAAAGATTTTTGGGTTCATAATTTATTCTCAAATCTCAACCATATTTAGTCAAACATTAATAGTTGATTTTGGATCGAATCAATCTTTAAATTCATTTGGATTATCTGGTTGGAATAACTTGTTACTAAGTCCTAACATGAGTTATACTTCTGCGGGAAATGGCGGAGTTGTTTTATCAAATAATCTTGATGAATTTTCTGATTTCATGGGTGTAAAGGGAACACCCAAAAAATTTAATCTTGGTGAAAGGATAGTTGTCACTTGGTACAATAATTCTGATAATCAAATTTCTTTTACATCAAGAATTAGTTTTACGGATCAAAACAATCCTTCGGAAAATTCATCAGACGGCAATTGGTACACGATGCGTTCATTTGTGGATTATAGAATTACTTATACTATTATTCAACCACGTTCGTATGCTAAAACAGTCTTTAACATAACCAATTACGGCGTTCATAAAACTGATGAAACATTCTCTCTTATAAATATTAATCTCAATATTGAATGGTTTGATAGTGCATCTAAACAATTTCTTGTGTGTGATAAAATTGAAATACTTAATGATGCAGATATTTCTCCTCCTCAAAAACCTACAAGCTTAGTTGCTACAACTCTTTCTGATACCAAAATAAAATTGGATTGGAACGTTCCAAGCGATAACACCTCAGTAGTTGAATATCTTATTTATAATGGCAATGAAATCGAAGCATATACACGGGAAAATAATTTTGTTGTGAGCCTCTTAGAGCCAAACACAAATTATAACTTCAGGGTTTCTGCATTAGATAAATGTCAAAATGAAAGCCCAAAGTCAGATGCAGTTTCAGCTAAAACCTATTCTTTTGAAGGCAACGTAGCAATAATTAATCCTGAATGGATTGAATATATTGGAGCAATAAAACTACCAGAATTATTTGCCTACGGAGGTGATGGTCTTGCTTATAATCCAAATGGTGATGGCGGAATGACCGGATCCGGTGCAGTTGATGGTTATCCCGGCTCTTTGTTTATTACTGATATCAATACTCCTGACCGAGGTTTTGTTGCAGAAGTTTCGATCCCCTTGCCAAAAAAATCGGCGGCAAAGAACATTGAAGAAATTAATGAAGTACAAATTTTACAAACTCCAGTCAATATTCGTCCAGCAAATGTTCAAAATTGGTCTTTTGTTGATGTATGGTTAACTGGTTTGGAATACCTGGAGGAAGATAACAGACTTTATAATTCGTGGGCAATTTATTATGATGTAATTGGTGATAAGACTGCTTCAATCAGTTGTATCGATGCTGCAAACTTAACAAATGGAAATCGGTTTGGTGCTTGGTTTCTTGGAAGTTCAAGTACTTCAACTTTACCAGTTGATCCATATTTAAATGATTATCTTTTCAGTATTCCTAGATTATGGGCAGATGTAAATACAAATGGAAGATCACTATTAAATGGCAGATACCGTGAAGGCGGTTTAAGCGGATTGGGACCAACACTTTATGCTGTGAACTTGATCCCCAAAACCCCTCCAGAACCAAATTCAGAACTCCCTTTCTCAACCTTACTCCAATATGGTTCTGTAGAAGGAACGAATAATTACAACTTCCCCAATTCAATCTCTAGATATAATCATGCAGATTGGTGGAAAGATGCAGATTGGATTTCTGTCGGTAATCGGGCAACTGTCGGCATTATTGGTAATAAAGCTTTAGGAAATAATTGGTATGGATACTGGGGAGAAAATATGCGCCATGACTGGGTGATAGCAGATCAGCCTTATCCGGAATTTGTTGTCTCAGATCCAAATGGAAAAGGTTGGAAGTCACATAATTTGATTCCAATGATTCTTTTTTTCGATCCGTCTGATTTAGCTCAAGTTGCAAAAGGAATTAAACAAGCCTATGAACCACAACCATACTGTGTTCTTCGTTTAGATAAAGATATTTTTTGGAGTCAACAAAAATTAATTTATTCTGCAGCATACGATCAACATAACAACTTGCTTTTCATAACTGAATTTAATGCCCCTTCTGATGGAAGATTATTAATCCACGTTTTCAAATGTATTATTACAAATGTTGAAGAGTTAGATGAAATCCCTTCTGAATTCAAATTAGAACAAAATTATCCCAATCCATTTAATCCAATTACTACTATTAAATATCATCTCCCAATAGGTACAAATGTTACATTAAAAATTTTTGATTTACTTGGAAGAGAAGTTTTTGAAATACCAACCAAATATCATAATCCCGGTATCTATGAAGAACAGCTTTCATTTTCTGATAATCAACTTTCGAGTGGAATTTACTTTTGTAAATTGAGCAGTGATAGGTATTCAGGTATAATTAAATTATTATTCATGAAGTGATCTATTTATAGTTTACAAAGCAAATTTTCTTAAAACAGTTGGAGTTGAAGATAAATCAATGAAGGATAATTCTCTTACTTTTAATCGGGTCTCTTTTGTACTTACTTTAAAAAAACATTCTCAAAAAGTGTTGTTAAGTATTAATTATTACTCGCCAATAAATTCAAAAGCTGGAAAAATCAATTTCTTAATAAATAAACCTTTAGCGAATATCATTATAGAATTTCAAAAAAAAACCCTGGCAGCTAACAGATTTTATCCTGAAGAATTTTTCGAGACTCCCACACACAGCAAATAAAAAAACCCCTCAATTTCTCAAATGAGGGGTAAATATTAATCCTGGCAGCTACCTACTCTCCCACACACCTGCGCATGTAGTACCATCGGCGTTTACGGGCTTAACTTCTCTGTTCGGAATGGGAAGAGGTGTTTCCCCGTAGCTATAACCACCAGAAAACTTTTTTCCGTTTTATAACAGAAACTAATTTCTCAAACATAAATGAAAGATTGAAAGAACTGAATCCTTTACAACTATCTTGGAATAAAATTAAATGGCTAAGTCGCACGACTTATTAGTACTGCTCGGCTGAATGCATTACTGCACTTACACCTGCAGCCTATCAACCTTGTAATCTTCAAGGAGTCTTTAGCTCCGATCGAAATCGGAAAGGGATACCTAATCTTGAAGTGTGCTTCGCACTTAGATGCTTTCAGCGCTTATCACATCCGCACATAGCTACCCAACGCTGCCACTGGCGTGACAATTGGTACACTAGAGGTGCGTTCACTTCGGTCCTCTCGTACTAGAAGTGACTCTTCTCAAGTATCCTGCGCCCGCATAGGATAGGGACCGAACTGTCTCACGACGTTCTGAACCCAGTTCACGTACCGCTTTAATTGGCGAACAGCCAAACCCTTGGGACCTTCTTCAGCCCCAGGATGCGATGAACCGACATCGAGGTGCCAAACCTTGCCGTCGATATGAACTCTTGGGCAAGATCAGCCTGTTATCCCCGGCGTACCTTTTATCCTTTGAGCGACGGCACTTCCACTTGCTACCGCCGGATCACTAAGTCCTGGTTTCCCATCTGCTCGACCTGTGTGTCTCGCAGTTAAGCTCCCTTATGCCTTTGCACTCAACGCATGATTACCAACCATGCTGAGGGAACCATTGAGAGCCTCCGTTACTTTTTGGGAGGCGACCGCCCCAGTCAAACTACCCGCCTAACACTGTTCCTGATCCTGATTCAAGGATCTAGGTTAGAATCCAACTAAAACAAGGGTGGTATTTCACCATTGACTCCACCGAAGCTAGCGCTCCGGCTTCAAAGTCTCCCACCTATCCTACACATGCTTTACCCGAACCCAATGTTAGGGTGCAGTAAAGGTGCACGGGGTCTTTCCGTCCATATGCGGGTAACCGGCGTCTTCACCGGTACCACAATTTCACCGAGCCCGTGGTTGAGACAGTGCCCAAATCGTTACACCATTCGTGCAGGTCGGAACTTACCCGACAAGGAATTTCGCTACCTTAGGACCGTTATAGTTACGGCCGCCGTTTACTGGGGCTTCGGTTCAAAGCTTCGCTTGCGCTAACCTCTTCCCTTAACCTTCCAGCACCGGGCAGGTGTCAGTCCCTATACATCGTCTGAATTGACTTAGCAGAGACATGTGTTTTTGTTAAACAGTCGCTTGGGCCATTTCACTGCGACCTCTTTAAGCTTGATTTGTTCGATCTCACCTAATTGAGGTACCCCTTCTCGCTAACTTACGGGGTTAATTTGCCGAGTTCCTTAACCACGGCTCACTCGAGCGCCTTAGAATACTCATCCCATCTACCTGTGTCGGTTTACGGTACGGACTGATAGAAATTTTCCATACGAAGTTTTTCTTGGCAGCATGCTTAAGATCAGTTTATGTCCAAAGGACTCCCGTTTGCATCTCGATGTAATGAGTATGCGGATTTGCCAACACACCCCATCTACATGCTTAGACCACCTAATCCATCAGGTGGCTAATCTTTCACTTCTGCGTCACTCCTTATGGTCAAACAATTTATACCAAGTACAGGAATTTTTGCCTGTTTTCCATCGCCTACGCCTTTCAGCCTCGGCTTAGGTTCCGACTAACCCTGAGATGACTAACATTGCTCAGGAAACCTTAGATTTTCGGCGTGAAGATTTTTCATCTTCATTATCGTTACTAATGCCTACATTTGCGTTTCTATACGCTCCAATATTACTCACGTAATACCTTTGATGCTGTATAGAATGCTCCTCTACCATACCAATAAATTGGAATCCATAACTTCGGCAAGTAGTTTAAGTCCCGAGTATTGTCGACGCCAAGTCGCTTGACTAGTGAGCTATTACGCACTCTTTAAATGAATGGCTGCTTCTAAGCCAACATCCTAGTTGTCTGAGCAACTTAACATCCTTTCTCTGTTAACTACTATTTGGGGGCCTTAGTTGATGGTCTGGGTTATTTCCCTTTTGGCAACGAAGCTTATCCCCCGCTGCCTGACTGCCGAGAAACATATGACCGGAATTCGGAGTTTGTCTGGGTTTGGTACCGTTGTGACAGCCCTAGCCCAATCAGTGCTCTACCTCCGGCATACTTATGCTCGACGCTAGCCCTAAAGCTATTTCGAGGAGTACGAGCTATCACCGAGTTTGATTGGTCTTTCGCTCCTACCCTTACCTCATCCAAGCGGTTTTCAACCCACATTAGTTCGGACCTCCATGAGGTTTTACCCTCACTTCATCCTGGACAAGGGTAGATCACCCGGTTTCGCGTCTAGCGCTTGTTACTAAATCGCCCTATTCAGACTCGCTTTCGCTACGGCTTCCCCCGTAACGGGGTTAACCTTGCAACAAACGACTAACTCGTAGGCTCATTATCCAGAAGGCACGCTGTCATCCCGATAAATCGGGACTCCAACTGCTTGTAAGCATACGGTTTCAGGTACTATTTCACTCTCCTGTTAGGAGTTCTTTTCACCTTTCCCTCACGGTACTTATACACTATCGGTCACAAAGGAGTATTTAGCCTTAGCAGATGGTTCTGCTAGATTCACACAGACTTCCACTTACTCCGTGTTACTTGGGAATGCTGTCCAGAAAGTTATATTGTTTTCACTTACGGGACTATCACCCTTTATAGTTGAACTTTCCAGAACATTCAGATAACAATATATTTTTTGACTTTCTGACTTATTCGTAATTCAGTCTGAAAGCATCCCACAACACCGTCAACACAACGGTTACGTCCTTATTCATATTGAACGGTTTAGGCTATTTCCTTTTCGCTCGCCACTACTTAGGAAATCACTTTTGTTTTATCATCCACCAGGTACTGAGATGTTTCACTTCCCTGGGTTAGCTCTTCTCATCCTATGGATTCAGATGAGAGTTTCTCGACATTACTCGAGAAGGGTTGCCCCATTCGGAAATCCACGGGTATTAGGTTGTTTCCACCTTACCGTGGCGTATCGCCGGTAGCCGCGTCCTTCATCGCCTCTTTGTGCCAAGGCATCCACCGTATGCACTTAGTAACTTAACCAAAATCTTTTTATTACAAGATAGATGTTTAATTTTTTAATGGACTCAGTAAAAATTATTAAAAAATAATTTTTTACTCTTTCAATCTTTCAAAGAACAATACTACATAAATTAATAATAAATTGTGGAGCTAATCGGGATCGAACCGATAACCTCCGCCTTGCAAGGGCGGCGCTCTCCCAATTGAGCTATAGCCCCAGAATTTCTTCTGGGTGATTCGCTTATAACCACGCCACCTAAATAGTGGGCCTGAGTAGAATTGAACTACTGACCTCACGCTTATCAGGCGTGCGCTCTAACCATCTGAGCTACAGGCCCGTGAATATCACAGCAGCCTTAGCTGCTCAGAAAATAAAAAGAGTGAGTAACTGAATTAATTAGTAATAAGATTACTCTTTAGAAAGGAGGTGATCCAGCCGCACCTTCCGGTACGGCTACCTTGTTACGACTTAGCCCCAGTCACCGGTTTTACCTTAGGCAGCTCTCCCCTTGCGGTTGAGTCACTGACTTCGGGTACCCCCGGCTTCCATGGCTTGACGGGCGGTGTGTACAAGGCCCGGGAACGTATTCACCGCGCCGTGCTGATGCGCGATTACTAGCAATTCCAGCTTCATGGAGTCGGGTTGCAGACTCCAATCCGAACTGAGGATGCTTTTTAGGGATTGGCTCCACCTTGCGGTTTAGCTACCCGTTGTAGCATCCATTGTAGCACGTGTGTAGCCCTAGACGTAAGGGCCATGCTGACTTGACGTCATCCCCACCTTCCTCACTACTTGCGTAGGCAGTCCCATTAGAGTGCCCAGCATAACCTGATGGCAACTAATGGTAGGGGTTGCGCTCGTTGCGAGACTTAACCCAACACCTCACGGCACGAGCTGACGACAGCCATGCAGCACCTGTACAAGCGCCATTGCTGGAGGGGTACTTTCATACCCTGTCGCTTGCTTTTCAAGCCTAGGTAAGGTTCTTCGCGTTGCATCGAATTAAACCACATGCTCCACTGCTTGTGCGGGCCCCCGTCAATTCCTTTGAGTTTCAACCTTGCGATCGTACTCCCCAGGTGGAATACTTAATGCGTTAGCTGCGACACTGGAAACTAATGTATCCAACATCTAGTATTCATCGTTTACAGCGTGGACTACCAGGGTATCTAATCCTGTTTGCTCCCCACGCTTTCGCGCCTCAGCGTCAGTTACGGACCAAGTAGCCGCCTTCGCCACTGGTGTTCTTCCAGATATCTACGTATTTCACCACTACACCTGGAATTCCGCTACTCTCTTCCGAACTCAAGATTTGCAGTATCAAAGGCAGTTCTACAGTTAAGCTGTAGGATTTCACCCCTGACTTACAAATCCGCCTACGCGCCCTTTACACCCAGTAAATCCGGACAACGCTTGCCCCCTACGTATTACCGCGGCTGCTGGCACGTAGTTAGCCGGGGCTTCTTCTAAAGGTACAGTCAAGTTTCGATGCTATCGAAATTTTTCGTCCCTTTCAAAAGGAGTTTACAACCTTACGGCATTCATCCTCCACGCGGCGTTGCTGGGTCAGACTTGCGTCCATTGCCCAATATTCCTCACTGCTGCCTCCCGTAGGAGTCTGGACCGTGTCTCAGTTCCAGTGTGGCTGATCATCCTCTAAGACCAGCTACCGATCGATGCCTTGGTAGGCTTTTATTCTACCAACTAGCTAATCGGATGCAAGCTCATCTATAGGCGCCTCAAGGGCTTTAACAACATCACCATGCGGTGCCGCTGCATTATACGGTATTAACACCGCTTTCGCGGGGATATTCCGTACCCATAGGTAGATTACTTACATATTACTCACCCTTTCGCCACTTTACTAGGAATATTGCTATCCCTTTCTCGTAGACTTGCATGTGTTAAGCACGCCGCCAGCGTTCGTCCTGAGCCAGGATCAAACTCTCCGTTGTAAATTTTTGTAAGCTTATGTAATCTCAAAGTTAATTACTAAAGAATTCTTTAGTCACTCACTCTGTCAAAGAACAAAATGTGGATATAAAATTTACTACAGAATTACTGTCTTGTCAAGTTCTGTAGATAAATTAACAATATATTCTTGATTTATTAAAAATTATCATTGCATAGAAAAGAACAGACTTAAAGTTAAAGAAAAAATTTGTTCAAAGCAAATTATTTATAAAATAATTAATACATTTTTTCATTAAATATGATCTTAAGCTAGAAAAAGCATAATTCAATCTTTTGAACATTTTTAGATTCCACAGTGATTATCAAAAATATGTTATGAAAATATTTAGTACAATTATCTATTTTCTTGACAAAGAATTCATAGTCAATTATATTTTATTGTATGCTTTCATAAATAATATTTTTGAAGGCATTGTTAGCCCAGTGTCTCCCCCCAACACTGGGCTTTTTACTGAATTATTTCAGAGGAAAATATGGGAAAACTAAAAAGAATTCAAAAAGAGGTGGCTAAGTCTAGTGTATCACCTTTTAAAAATTATTGGTCGACAAATAATTACTTTATTTTATTAATCGGTATTTTAACTATAATGTTTGGTTATTTCTTAATGGGGCAAGGGAATTGGGATAGCATTAGTTCGTTATCAATCTCACCAATGATTTTAGTTGTCGCCTATATAATTATAGTTCCTTTATCAATATTCCATAAAAAAAATTTACATAAAGATAAAAATGTTTCTAGCTAAAGTTGTAGGTACTATTGTTTCGACTCAAAAGAATAAATTCTTGGTTAGTCATAAACTTTTATTAACTCACCCTATTGATTTGTGTGGAGAATTAATTGGGAACAAAGACATAATTTCATTAGATCTATCTGATGCTGGTATTGGAGATACAGTAATTGTTGTCCAAGAAGGAGATGCTGTACAACAAATTCTAGGGCATAAAAATGCTCCAGTTCATACAATGATAATAGGAATTGTTGACAATATAGAATTCACTGATATAAATTAAATTTATACATGTGACATTAGACTATCTTAACAGATTAACCTACATTAAACTACTTCTAAGTGTAGAAGGAATTGGACCCCTCAAGATATTTTCAATAATTTCAAAAGTTAAAAACTTTGAAAATGTATTTTCTTCCAACAAATCAAATTTAAAAAATGTTGAAGGAATAAATGATCTATTAGCAAACCGCATTCTATCAGTTCAAAAAGATTTCGATTCAATGAAAGCAAAAGTTGAATATGAAATCAAAATTCTTCAGTCACATAAAGCCAGAATTATTTCATTTTGGGATGAAGATTATCCGGAGTTGCTAAAAAAAATCTACTTTCCTCCAATATTGATTTATTTAATTGGCAGAATCAAAGAATTTGAAAATACAATTGCGATAGTTGGGACAAGGAATCCATCAAATTATGGAAAACTCCAAGCAGAACGATTTTCTTTTGAACTTGCTAAATCTGGAATTACTATCGTTAGTGGATTAGCTCGAGGCATTGATTCAATCGCACATCAAGCAGCACTAAAAGCTAATGGAAATACCATAGCAATAATTGGCTCCGGTCTAGATGTCATATACCCCCCTGAAAACAAAAAATTATTTAACGAAATTTCTGAATCTGGATTAATTATTTCTGAATACCCTTTAGGCACAAAGCCAGATGCACAAAATTTTCCGAGAAGAAATAGAATTATCTCTGGGATTTCAAAAGGAACATTAATTATAGAAACTCAAATGAATGGCGGTGCAATGCAAACTGCCGCATATGCACTAGATCAAAACCGAGAAGTTTTTGCATTACCAGGAAATGCTAATTCGAAGCAAAGCGACGGACCTAATTCGTTAATTCAACGAAGTGAAGCAAAACTAGTTATTAATCCATCTGATATTTTATCAGAGCTAAATTTATTAAATAATGAAAAAAATGTTTGTTCAAACAAAACTATTCATTCAGATTTAAATATTTTTGAAGATAAGATATACAATCAACTTAATTATGAACCAATACATATTGATGATTTGGCGAGTCAAATGAATATGGCAATCTCAGATTGTCTCGTTAACTTATTAACTCTTGAGTTTAAAGGTTTAGTGAGGCAATTGCCTGGAAAAATGTTTATAAAGAATTGAATCAATACTTTTTTAGATGCTTCCATAAGGTTTTTAATCTTTCCGTGATGTTTTTTTCATTTCCATTGTCACTAGGGAAATAATATTGTTTCTTTTTCAACTCAGTTGGCAAATAATTTTCTTCAATAAAATTTTTCTCATAATTATGAGGGTATTTATATTCCTTACTGTAGCCAATATCTTTCATCAATTTTGTAGGTGCATTTCTAAGATGTAATGGGACTGAATAATTAGGTAAATTATTTACATCATGAAGTGCATTATCTATTGCATTGTAAGAAGAATTACTTTTTGGGCATGAGGCTAAATATGTTGCACACTGAGATAAGATTATTCTTGCCTCAGGCATTCCGATTTTTTCAACAGAACTATAAGCAGCTTCAGCAAGGACTAATGCATTTGGCGTTGCGTTGCCAATATCTTCGGCTGCAAGAACAACCATTCTTCTAGCGATAAATAATGGGTCTTCTCCCCCGTTTAGCATTCTTGCAAGCCAGTATACTGCTGCATCTGGATCAGAACCTCTAATACTTTTTATGAAAGCAGAAATTAAATTGTAATGCTCTTCTCCAGTTTTATCAAATAAATTATTTTTTTTCTGAATAATATTTTCTAAAATATCCTTAGATATAACAATTTCATTTTTTTCAATCTCTTGAAAAATTGCTGCTTCAAAAATATTCAACATAATCCGAGCATCACCACCCGCTAGATAGAATAAAAAATCAGTGTCTATAGAATTAATATTCAAAGAGGATACCAACTCATCGGTATTGAGAACATGTTGTAAAATATTATTCAAATCTTTTATCGAAAGTGGTTCTAGAATAAAGATTCTCAATCTAGATCTTAAAGCTGGAATAATTTCAAAAGAAGGATTTTCGGTTGTAGCTCCGATTAAAATGATTTCACCTTTTTCAACTGATGAAAGAAGAGCATCTTGCTGAGATTTATTATACCGATGAATTTCATCGATAAACAAAATTGTAGATTTATCATGTAATAGATTTTCTTGCGCAACTCTAATAACTTCCCTCAATTCGCGAACACCAGATGATACTGCATTTAATTGAATAAATTCCGAATTAGTGCTATGATAAATTATTTTTGCAATCGTGGTTTTACCAGTTCCAGGCGGGCCCCACAAAATAAATGAACTGAGAGAGGATTTCTCAATCATAGTTTTTAATGGTTTCCCTTCTCCAAATAAATGAGTTTGACCATGGAATTCATTTAAGGACATCGGTCTCATTCTTTCTGCAAGGGGTTTAAGGGGAGTAACTATTTTATTTCCTAATTTATATTTATTCATTTTTCTTCAACTTTTAGAACTTCTTCACCCGTTTTTAGCATATTGTATCTTTCTCGAGCAACTCTTTCAATTTTTTCTTTGCTAACTTTTAACGAATCTATTTCACTTTCTAATTGATTTAATTTATTAGATGCATCTTTAATCTGTTGCTCAAGGATTCTAATTTCACTCTTTAGATCTAAAAATTTGAGAATGCCGCTCTCATTAAAAAGCAAAAATGAAATGACAATCAAAATGACCAAGAAAAAAACAAACCGAATAACAAAATTTTTATTTAACGAAGACATTAAAGAGAGAGTTTGATTATTTGATCTATTAATTCTTCAAATGTAATTCCTGCAGCAGCAGCCATTTTAGGAACTAAACTTAAGTTTGTCATCCCAGGCAATGTATTTACTTCCAAACAATAGGATTGAAAATCTTCTGTTAACCTAAAATCAATTCTTGCATATGTATCGCACCCAATAGAATTAAATGCGAGCAAAGCTTGCTGTTGTAAATGTTTTGCTATATTTTCTGGAATAGCAGCCGGTACTTGATATTCACTCATCCCACTTGTGTATTTATGTTCGTAATCATAAAATCCGTTCTTCGGTTTTATTTCTAATACTGGCAATGACCTATTACCAAGTACTGCAACAGTCAATTCCCTCCCCGGAATATATTCTTCAACTAATGCCAAATTAGAAAAATGCAACGACAATTTTATTGCTTCAATTAAATCATTTTCATTATTACAAATTGTAAGGCCAATTGTTGAGCCCTGATCATTAGGTTTGATTACACAAGGATACCCAAAAAATTTTTTAATTTTTTGATCGATTAACATATAATCATTTTCAGTATTAGTAACAACAAACCATTTAGGAGTGTTAACGTTAAAATGCTGAAACATTATTTTAGCCATAAACTTGTTCATAGATAGTGCGCTTGCCAATACTTTTGAACCAGTATATTTAATTCCCCGCATTTCTAATAACGATTGAAGCATACCATCTTCACCCCACTTTCCATGTATCCCAATAAATGCAACATCCACATTATCAAATAATTTAGAATTAATTGCTTCAATCTGGTTTTTATTGGACATTTCACAATAATCTTTTTTATCAAAAAATAAATCAACATTTTCCGGCTGATTCAAGCCGTAGGCTGGATCAATTATTCTTACAGAATAATTTAATTTTTGGAGCGTTGAATAAACAGATTTACAAGTTGATTTGGAAACTTCTCTTTCGGGGGAAGTACCGCCTACTAATAAAGCAACATTGATATTTTTATTTTCCATAATAAATTAAGTGTTTTTAATCCATTCTATTTCGTTCATCTATTTTTACATTATAAACATCTTCTGCAATTGCATAAAGTTGTTTTAACTTGTTTAATGGAATAGCTTTTTCTCGTCCTAATGTCCTAGCTATATAAATAGTATGTGCGGCATGTTCTAGCTTTTCCATTCTGAAATACGCTCCTTTTATTGTCTTGCCGAAAGTAACAGCTCCATGATTTTCTAGCAACAACGCCCAAGAATAATCAATGTAGGGCAGTATCGAATCTGTTACTTCATTTGTAGAAGGAGTGCCATATTTACATAATGGAACTTTACCTAATGCAATAACAACTTCGGGGAAAATTGGGCGCGATAGACTTTCGCCAATTGCAGCAAAAGCTGTAGAATAAATTGGATGACAATGAAATACAGAGTTAATATCTGATCTTTTATTATATGCCAATAAATGTATTTTGGCTTCCGTAGAAACTTTTCCTTCACCATAAAGAAGATTGCCTTCATAGTCAATTTCAAGCAAATCATTCTCGATAATTTCGCCTTTACATTTCCCGGAAGGCGTAATCAAAATTCTTTTTGCATCAATCCTACAAGACAAATTACCATCATAAGCAGATACAAATCCCTTTTCATAAACTTTATGACAGAATTCGGTTAATTCTTTTCTGAGTGACATTGTTTCTCGATCTCTTCAATTAAACGTAGATTAATTTGTGCTTGCTCTCCGGTAACTAGAGGAGTTTGATTTTTTAAAAACGATTTTTGAACTGAACGAATTAAAAATGAAAGTTTATTAGCACGCCTTACAAAAACTTTTCTTGCTTCTCCTTGCAAATCAATAAATAACTTTGTTGTAACATTTTTTTTAGAAAAGAAATTTTCAATATAGATTGAACCGTTATAACCGAGAATTTCAATTCTGTTGAATGCTTTTTTTGTATTATAAGAAACATTCAAGTATCCGTAACCGCCTTTCTCAAACCGAACAAGGGCATTAGCAAAATCTTCTACTTCGCTTTTATAAACAATATTATCCATAAATGCTTTAGATTCAATTATTTCTCCGCCAAAATATCTTAACATATCGATCATTTGCGCGCCTAAATCTCTTAGCACACCGCCGCCGCTTAATTCTTTTTTGAAGCGGAAATTATTTCCCGGGGATAAATCAATATTGTAAGAGGCAGACACAGAAACTATTTTACCAAGTAAATGCTTATCTACTAATTCTTTTGCTTTCATAACCAATGGATGAAATCTGTGATAGTGGTTCACTACAAAATAAACTCCATTTTTATTACACGTTTGAACCATTTCACTTGCCTGATTAGAATTCAAAGCAATTGGTCTTTCACATAGAATATGCTTACCGGCATTTGCTGCTTTAATTGTCTGCCAATGATGATCTGCATTTACACTTGAAATATAAACTGCATCAATATCACTTTTTAGAAATTCATCATAATTATCAAACGAATTGAGAGCACTGAATTTATAGGCAATCGCTTCAGCTCGCTTTTTATCATGACTATAAATACTTGTGAGTTTACTTCGTTTAATTGACTGAAGTGACGGTAAAAAGAAATTTTCTGCAAAATTACCACAGCCAGCAACACCCCACTTCAATTTTTTTGGCAATGCTGATTTAATCATAATTTTTCTTGGTGTTTTAAATATCATTTTAAAATCCCAATTTTTTCATTAACATTTTAATAGGTGCAGAATTTTGCATAATATAAAAATGAACTGCTGGCACTTTATTATTAAGTAGGTCTTCCACTTGTTTAAAAGTCCAATTTACTCCAATTTCAAGTGCGTGCTCTGGTTTTGCTGAATCAAGTTCTTGAACAAGTTCTGTTGGAACATCAATATAAAAATTCTTCGGCAAGCTATTAGCATGTTTTGAAGATGTAATTATTTTCAATCCGGGAATTATTGGAACTTCAATACCTTCAGATCTAGCTAATTTTAAATAATCGTAATAAAGTATATTATCATAAAACATTTGAGTAACAAGATAAGAAGCACCAGCTTGAACTTTTGCTTTCGTGTATTTGATATCCAATGCCAAGTTTGGAGATTCAAAATGTTTTTCTGGATAAGCGCTTGTTCCAATACAAAAATCCATTGGATATGCATCAAGTAATCCATCTTCAATATATTTCCCTTCATTCAAATCAGAGATCTGGTTAATAAGATCGATTCCGTATTCGTTAATACTTCTTCCATACTTTAAAGGTTTTTTGAATCCATTATCGTCACCTCTTATAGCAAGTACATTATCAATCCCTAAATAGTGAAGTTCAATTAAAAAGTCTTCACTTTCTTCTCTTGTAAAACCAGTACATAGAATATGAGGTACGGCATCAATATTATATTTATTTTGAATTAAGGCACAAATTCCAAGTGTTCCCGGGCGCTTCCTTTTCACTTTCATATTTACGCTGCCATCTTTTGTCTCTTCATAAATCATTTCAGCAGCATGACTTGTAATATCTATAAAAGGAGGATTGTATTTTACAATATCATCTAATACCGAAAGCAGTTCTTTTATATCACCGCCTCTTTTGGGTGGAATAATTTCAAAACTTAATAAGGTATCGGTCGCTTTTACTAAATGTTCTGTTACTTTCATTTTCTCTGATTATAAGTATAATGTAATTTAATATTTTGTATTGAAAACTTCTTTTTAATTAGGGATTAGTTTAAGAAAATTTACTGAATATTTTATAAACTCATCACTAATTAATGGTACTTTGATATACTCCCCTTTAAGCCACATTCCCGTCATATCGCTGTAATGGTCGCTCATAAAATGCCCTGATTGACCGTTTGGTAAAATGAAATTCAAATAATTCGGATCTCCAAAATCAAAAATATATCTCATTGATGGTCCAAGTTTATTTTCATATGGTTCTGAACGATATGGTTTTGTTTTATCCCTAGTTTCCTCAAATAATTCTTGAAATGTATACTCAGTATTAAAAATTGTAGTTCCGTCTCCGCCAATTTCATAAGGACCGCAGTTTATAAGTTTATCCAGTAAAGAATTAGCTCCAGAGAACATATGTTTGAAATAAATTTTATGAAAACTCCCCCACTGCCAATTAGCAATATCTTTGCCGGCTTTGTTTTCCAACTCAACTATTGCATCAACAAGGCTTTTTCTTATGATTTCATCTTTCGTTTCTAACCGAGGTGTTTCAACATTATCAAAAAACGTTGAAATATTTCCTTCTAAAAACTCATTAATAATTCGATAAGGAATGTTTGCCAGAAATACATATTCTTTCATTAATTCTTTACCAAGTTCATCTTGAAAAGTATTTTTTATTAAATGAAATAAAAAGTGAGTATAAATTGTAGGAACCTGGCTTTTTGAATTTAATTCAAAATTCCAGTTTTGAAGTAATCGTAATGAAACTTTCAAATTTTCATCATTGACTTTTGTCTTTTCGAATGCTTTCAAAATATGAGGAACTATTTTTTTAGCATAAGGTGAAACAAAATCTGTTTGATATCTTTTGAAATCATGTGTGCTATGTATTTTTTTAATTCCTAAAAGGTCATTAATTCTTTCGATTCTAGAAGATGGTTCCCAAACATTAGAGATATGATATTTAAAGGATTCTACCGTTTTGTTATTTGCTGATGCTATGAAATGCTGCGTTGGATTAAATAATTTTGGCATTTCTTCAAATGGAACAAATCCTTTCCAATCATAAAGATCAGTAGTTCCATCATAAACTAAAGTAGGACTCGCAGTAGAGCGAAGGGGCAATTTTGCAGCACAGACATATCCAATATTTCCCATTTCATCTGCGTAAACAAAATTTTGACCTGGAAGAGTAAAATGTTTTAAACCATCTTTAAAATCAATCCAATTTTTTGCTCGATTAACAGATTGAATAGCAAACAGCTCATCACTAAATTCCAATCCAGTCCATCTCATACTAATATTTGATTTAATCCTCCCAGCATCGGGATAAAGCAAGTTATAGGGATGAATTTCTGAAACAACTGGACCACGATGAGTTTTTACAATTTCAAAAATATAGTTCGCTGAATCTTTAACAGCAAATGAATCTTTTGTAATTGATAAATCTTTCCATTGATTATGAAATAAATATTTATTTCTGTTGTCATCAAATTTTTCGATGTAAAAATCTGAATCGTCTGTCATAACATTTGTTAATACCCAAGAAATATTTTGATTTTTACCAATCACAACTGCGGGTAAACCGGGAATTGTAAATCCATCAACATTCCACTCATTACTTCTGATTAAAACAAAAAACCATTTTCCCGGCAAAGTGAAAGCAAGGTGAGGATCATTAGCAATAATTGGTTTTCCTGAAATAGACTTCGAGCCGCCAACAACCCAATTGTTTGAACCAATATGTGTCCCTACAAATCCCGTAAACTCCCTGAACTTTCTATCCATCTCAATAAAGTCAGTTGATATTTCAGCAAAGGATTGGTAATTGCTTGGAATAATTGTAGGTGCATTCTGAGGATAGTCTGGTAAAAGTTCCTTTGCTCTTTCAACTCCAAGTTTCTGAATCAAATTAGCAAAAGCAATATCGGACCACCAAGATACATTCAACTCCCACCCCATCAATTTCCCAATAACTAAACTGTGTTCTGGTTTCCATTCATAAGGATCATAACCTAATACATCAAATTCAATTGGATTATTTCCTTTTGATTTTTTTATGAATTCATTCACACCTTTGGAGTACGCAACTAAGATTTTTTTTGACAGCGGATTCAACCGCTCATAAGTATCACTAACTTGTTTATAAATACCAATTGTTCTAAACATCTTATCGAACAAAACAGTTTTATTGCCAAATACTTCGCTTAATCTTCCTTCGCCAGCACGTCGAGCAAGATCCATTTGAAATAGTCTTTCTTGCGCATGGATAAATCCTAATGCAAAAGCTGCATCACTATCATTATTTGCGATAATCATCGGAACAGCATTTTCATCACGATACACCTTTACTTCTTCTTTTAATCCATCTACAAAATAATCAGCATTGTAATCAGGTAGTGATCTTCTTAATAAGAGGTAAGAAATCATAGTAATTGATATCAATAAAGTTACAAGTGTTACTGAGATTGCAACAGCAACTTTTTTCCATCTTTTCATTTTGGACCGTTAATTATTGTGTTTAAAATAATGAAATAATATTTGCTGAATAAAAAAATATTTGATAAATAAGAAATGGTATTTTGCAGTTCCATTTAATGAGGTGTTTATGAGTGAGTTTGCTTACTTATCTATCTTCGGTTTTGTATTAATAATCATACTTCTCCTACTTTTATTCAAAAAAATCTCTGGAATTTCTCAATCAAATTTATCTGAGGAACTTAACCGCTTTGATAAATCATTTAGGGATGAATTTACTAGAAATCGGGATGAAATATCTAAATCGGCTAAATCCCAAAGAGAAGAACTTAGCAATGCGATTAAACTTTTTGGAGAGCAGCTTTATAATCAATTGAACAAATTAATTGAATCAAATGAACAAAAATTTGAAAAACTTCAAACTAGAGTTGAAAATAAACTACAAGAGCTACAAGATAAAAATGAAAAAAAATTAGAAGAAATGAGACACACGGTTGATGAAAAACTACAATCAACTTTGGAAAAAAGATTAGGTGAATCCTTTAAACTAGTTAGCGAAAGGCTGGAACAAGTATATAAAGGTCTTGGCGATATGCAAGAATTAGCACGAGGTGTTGGAGATTTGAAGAATGTTCTTTCAAATGTTAAAACGAGAGGAACCTGGGGTGAAATACAGCTTGAAAATTTAATTGAACAAATGTTAAGCAGAGACCAATACGAAAGAAATGTTGCAGTAAAAAAAGGAAGTAACGAGAGAGTTGAAATAGGAATTAAACTCCCTGGAAGGGATTCTTCAAAAGACGAAGTTGTTTGGCTGCCAATTGATGCAAAGTTTCCGCTTGAAGATTATCAAAGATTTTTAGATGCACAAGATTCGGCAAATCAAGATTTAATTCTGGATGCATCAAAAGGAATTGAAGCAAGAATTAAAGGTGAAGCAAAAAAGATTGCAGAAAAATATTTAGACCCACCTTTCACAACAGATTTTGCAATTATGTTCTTACCAATTGAAGGTTTATATGCAGAAGTATTGCGCAAACCTGGATTGGCTGATTCTTTACAAAGAGAATTTAGAGTTACTATTGCCGGACCAACAACTTTATCAGCTCTTTTAAACAGTTTACAATTGGGATTTCGAACTCTGGCGATTGAAAAAAGATCAAGTGAAGTTTGGAAAATTTTGAAAAGTGTAAATACAGAATTTGGTAAGTTTGGGGATTTACTTGATAAGACTCAAAAGAAACTTCAAGAGGCAAGCAACACTATTGATGTTGCAGCTAAGTCAACAAGAAAAATTGAAAAGCAGTTAAATAAAGTTCAGGAACTTCCGGATTCTGAAGAAATTAATTTGATTGAATGAGGAGTTGTAAATTCAATTTAATACTCCAGTATTTTTTCTAAATCCATAATTCATTTGTTTACCGATAATAATCCACGATTCACCGATTAACTACTCAATTTGTGTAACCGCAGCACTATTTTTACGTCAGAACTATTAGAAAAAACAAATTTGAGGTTTTTATGGCATGGCAAAAATTAAAAGCAAGAGTGATAATAGGAATATTACTCATAGTAATAGGAGGATTATTCCTATTAAATAATTATGATTTATTTTACTTTCCTTTCAATGAAATAACTTGGGAATATTTTTTCATTCTTTTTGGTTTATTACTTTTCTCACTATCCAACAATAAAACGGCTGGTGTTATATTTATTGCTATTGGTCTTTTTAATTTAGTTCCAGAATTGTGGCCGTTAGTATTTATTCTGTTAGGATTATATATAATACTTAGATCGAAACGAGGATTTTCATATTTTCATTCTTCCTACTCTTCAACTGACCAAAAAACTGGTTCAAGTGAATCACAAAAAGATTTTATAGAAGACGTATCAATTTTTGGCGGAGGCGATAAAGTATATAACATAAGTAATTTTAGAGGCGGACAAATAGTTTCGATTTTCGGCGGATCCGATATTAACCTAACTGGTTCAAAACTTGCTGAAGGCGAAAATTCTTTAGAGATTACTGCAATATTTGGTGGAACTTCAATTATAATTCCGGCAGATTGGAAAGTTGAATCTGATGTGCTTTCAATTTTTGGTGGATTTGGTGATAAACGCAGAAAAGACCCAAACATTGTACAAGATCCAGGAAAAACATTGTCGATAAAAGGAATAGTTTTATTTGGCGGCGGTGAAATAAAGAATTACTTATAAGGAGGATGAAATGAAAAATAGAGATACAAAATTTTGGTTAGGTTTTATTTTAGTGGTAGTCGGTTCGTTGCTAATAATTGATAATTTCGGATTCTTTTACTTTGATTTTGGTCATATTATATTCTCATGGCATACTATATTTATAATCATCGGCGCAGTAATGCTTTCCCGATGTAGAAATTCTGTTTGGGGAATTGGTTTTCTTGTTTTGGGCTTATGGGGATGGGGCAGTCATTTATTCCCGCAATTTTTCCATTTTGTCTGGCGTGATTTTTGGCCAGTTCTTCTTATAATAATCGGTTTCGCAATTTTATTTAGAAAAAAAAATTCTCACATTCATGCTGAGAAACAAAATATTGCAGACACTCCAATTGATCATACAACTCAAACTGAGGAACAATTTTTAGATATTAGTACTTTTTTGACCAGCACAAAAAAAAGAATTGTAACCGATAATTTTCATGGTGGGAAGATCACAAATTTTTTTGGCGCAACTGTAGTAGATCTTACAAAATCAAAGTTAGCAACAAATGAACAAGTTCTAGAAATTACTTGCATATTCGGCGGAGTAGAAATTGCGGTACCTAGAAATTGGAAAGTGATTGTTAATGTAAGTGCAGTATTCGGCGGAGTTGATGACAAAAGATATTCAGAGTATTCTGCAGTTGATAAAGCAGAGGGAGTTTTAATCATTAAGGGTTCAGTTGTGTTTGGCGCTTGTGAAATTTTGCATTATGCGTGAATGAATTATGTCTAATCCATTTATTAAGAATAAAAAAATATTTCTTATTTATTTACTTATCTGGATCGCTATTGGATTAATACATTCTTCAATTTTATTTTTCATGCTTGATCAAGAGATTGAAAAAGTTTTTTTGGAAAGCTTAATCTATAATTTTCTTTATTTACTATTAGGAATTAGTCTTTGGTATACTGTAAGTTATAACACGCTTGAAGTTTACTCAACAACAAAAATCTTTTTAAATCATGCTGCGGCCGCAATTATTACATCCGGATTTTGGATTTTTATTGGGTATTATTTATTAAGCAAAGTTTTTGAATCGGATCTTGCTTATAAAACTTTTTTGTTCAATTCGCTTGCATTAAGATTCATGATCGGGATTTTCTTTTATTCAGTAATTGTTGCAGTCGATTATGTAATAATCTATTACACAAATTTCCAGCAAAAATTATTTCGCGAAGCTGAATTGAATGCATTAGTAAAGGAAGCAGAATTAAAATCGCTTAAATACCAAATTAATCCGCATTTTATTTTTAATAGTCTCAACTCAATCAGTTCTCTAACCCTAAGTGATCCAGCTAAAGCACAAGATATGACTATCAAACTTTCTTCTTTTCTTAGAAGTACTCTTTCAAAAAATGAAAAACAAAAAAGTAAATTGAGTGAGGAAATTAATAATGCTAAACTATATCTTGATATAGAAAAAGTCCGTTTTGGTGATAAATTTGATTTTATTGAAGAAATTAATGAATCATGCAAAGGACTTGATATTCCAAGCATGATTTTACAACCTTTATTTGAAAATGCAATTAAGCATGGAGTTTATGAAAGTTTAGAGAAAATTGTAATTAAATTAATTTGTGAACCTCAAAAAGAATTTTTAAAAATTACAGTTGAAAATAATTTTGATCCCGAATCCGTTCCAAGAAAAGGAGAAGGGATTGGAATTAAAAATATTCAGAATCGACTCAAACTAATTTATAATCATGATAATCTTATTAATATAGAGAGGCAAAAAAACATTTTTAGAGTTAACATTTATATTCCCAGATAAAAATGACAAAAAAGATAAAGACAATAATAATTGATGACGAAAAACTCGCTCGTGATGTTGTAAAGAGTTATTTACGAAAGAATTCAGAAATTGATTTAGTGGGTGAATGCTCTGATGGATTTGATGCAGTAAAAAAAATTAATGATTTAAAACCAGATTTAATTTTTTTAGATATACAAATGCCAAAAATTACTGGTTTTGAAATGTTGGAGTTAATTGAAAATCCGCCAATAATTATTTTTACAACTGCTTTTGATCAATATGCGCTTAAAGCTTTCGAAGTAAATGCAACCGACTATCTGCTCAAACCATTTACTCAAGAACGATTCAATGAAGCATTAAGTAAAGCAATTATGTTAATTTCAGAAAAATCGACTTCTACAAAAAAGATAGCCTCACTCGTAAAACATGTTGAATCGAAGAAAGAACCATTGGAAAGAGTGGTTGTAAAAATGAATCAAAAAATATCAGTAATTCCGATTGATGATATCCATTATCTTGAATCCCAAGATGATTATGTAATGATTTATTCTTCAAAAGGTAATTTTTTAAAACAAAAAACAATGAAATTTTTCGAAGAGCATTTAAATCCCATTCAGTTTATTCGAGTCCACAGATCTTATATAGTCAAAATTGATCAAATTAAGCAGATTGAATTACTTGAAAAGGAATCATACAAAATTACCTTAATAAAAGGGAATCAACTCCCAGTTAGTAAAACTGGATATCAAAAATTGAAGGAGATTTTTAATTAACTATTATTATTTTTAATTTTAAATCCACAATGAAATTTTTTAATAATTGAAGTTCTTAGTCCCTCTATTTATATTGCATTTGTATTAGGCGGAACCTTATGAACTTCGATAAAGATCTACAATCAATCCAGGAAGCACGTAGTTTAGCCGCTACAGCTAAGGAAGCGCAACTCGAGTTCAAACATTTTAATCAAGATCAAGTTGATAAAATTGTAAAAGCGATGGCTGATGCTGGTTATAAAGAAGCAGAACGCCTCGCTAAATTAGCTCACGAAGAGACTGGATTTGGTAAAGTTCAAGATAAAATTGTAAAAAATCAGTTTGGCACTCGCAATGTATGGGAATCGATAAAAGATTTGAAAACTGTTGGTGTAATCGATGTTCAGCAAAATGGAAAAGTACTTAAAATTGCTGAACCGATGGGAGTTGTTGCTGCATTAGTTCCATCAACAAATCCAACTTCAACAGCAATGTTCAAAGCAATCATCTCATTGAAATGCAGAAACGGTATTGTTGCAAGTCCGCATCCAAAATCAGCAAGATGTACAGCAGAATCTTTAACAGTTGTTTCAGATGCTGCTGAAAAAACCGGAGCTCCTAAAGGATTAATTCAGTGCATTAGTATTCCAACACTTGAAGGAACTGATGCATTAATGAAGGACAAAAACATTGCTGTTATACTTGCAACTGGAAGTACTCCAATGGTGCGCGCAGCATATAGTGCCGGTAAACCGGCATATGGCGTTGGAGCCGGTAATGTCCCGGCGTTTATTGAAAGAACTGCGAACTATCAAAAAGCTGTTGCAGATATTGTATTTGGAACTACTTTTGATAATGGAGTTTTATGTTCATCAGAACAAGCTATGATTGTTGACAGACCTTTACGAGATAAAGTGATTGAAGAAGCGAAGAGAAATGGTTGCTATTTTGTATCACAAGAGGAGAAGAAAAAATTAGAAAACTCAGTTGCGCGCGGTGCAAAACTAAATGCAGATATAGTAGGTAAGCCAGCTCCGTGGATTGCAAATTACGCTGGCTTTTCTGTTCCTAATAACACTACTGTGTTAATGGCAGAATGCACAAAAGTTGGAAAAGATGAACCATTATCAATAGAAAAACTTTCACCAATGTTAGCATTTTATACAGTTGACGGCTGGCTTGAAGGATGCCACAGATGTATAGAGTTGTTGGAATTTGGAGGGATTGGTCATACGCTTGCAATTCATTCCAATGATAAAGAAGTTATTATGAAATTTGCACTTGAAAAACCAGCTTTTAGAATTGTAGTTAATACACCTTCCTCAGTTGGTGCAGTTGGTTATACGACTGGATTAATGCCTTCAATGACATTAGGACCTGGCACTTGGGGTGGTTCAATTGTATCAGAAAATGTAACTGCAATGCATTTAATGAATGTAAAGACATTAGCTTTCGAAGTAAATCCAGTTAATTCTGGAAAATGCGTAACATCATTCGATCTACCGCAATCATTTAGTGCAAAAAGTACTCAGCCCTCGGGTAATTTTACTAAACAGATTGAGGAAAGATTAAGAGCCCGAGCTGGTAATCCAGTTACAAATCCTCTTGATAATGTAAGCAGAAAAGCTGGTTCAACAAAAAATGTTGTTTTAGGAACTGGTATTAGCGAAGAGGAAATTCAAAAAATCATTAGAGAATTCAATAAATAATTATTTGTTGAATTTTATTAATGAATTCATTGTTAACGGGAGTAAATTCTTCCAAAATAATTATTTAAACTAAAATGTATAATTCAAATACCAATATGAAAGAAAAAGAGAAGCAGACCCCGAATTACTATAACTGGTCGATTGAAAAAGGTGATTATCAGCGAGATAAAACTGCTACATGGCGTTACCAAAAAAAGTTGATTATGAAGAAGAGATTAAAAAAGATTTTCTTAATAGTTCTTTATGTTATAGTCGTATCAATTGTTTCTTATTTATTTTTCTCTTGATGTTATGAGTACCTATCTAACCTAAATTTTTCACCTAAATAAAGTTTACGTACATCCGCATCATCAGCCAAATGTTCTGCTGTCCCCTCTTTAAATATCTCGCCATTAATTAAAATATATGCTCTATCAACAATACTAAGGGTTTCATGAACATTATGATCTGTTATTAATATACCAATTCCTTTGTGTTTCAAGTTGGCTACAATTGTCATTATATCTTCAACGGCAATTGGGTCAATTCCGGCAAATGGTTCATCCAAAAGTATAAATTTAGGTTCAGTTGCCAATGCTCTTGCAATTTCGGTTCTTCTTCTTTCGCCGCCGCTTAACTGATATCCAAAACTTTTTCTAACATGTCCGATACCAAGTTCTTCAATTAATTTTTCTAATCGAACTTTTCTTTCTTTAGGACTTAATTCAATCATTTGCAAGATAGCCAATATATTATCTTCAACACTCAATCTTCTGAACACAGACGCTTCTTGAGGCAAATAACCGATACCCATTTTAGCTCTTTTATACATTGGTTCAAGCGTAATTTCAGTATTATCAAAAAAAACTTTCCCATTATTTGGTTTAATCATTCCAACTATCATATAAAAAGTTGTCGTTTTACCAGCTCCATTTGGTCCAAGTAATCCAACTACTTCCCCTTGCTCAACGGAAACAGAAACTAAATTAACAACCGCTCTTTTTTTGTAGACTTTTTTTAATTCTTCACTTCTGAGCAATAATTTATTTTCCATATGCTTCAATCTCTTTAATTAATGAAAGTAATAAACTACTACGCTCACTTAAAAATGATTCTCTATTAGGTCTATTTTCAATAATTCTAAAAGTTGGAATTGTAAACTCTTTTTCTTTTCCAATAATAATATTTTCTGGATGATATTCCGAAGACGGATTTCCGTAAAATTTAACATCAGATACTTCATTCTCATTAAAGTAAATAAAAGCATTTTCCGAACTCGATTTAAGTAATCCGTTTGGCTCTCCATCTTCAAAAAGATAATATATACTCAACACACTACCGAATACCTCGGTTCTCTCAAGACCAATTTCACCAAAGAACAATTTTATTTGCTTTCCAGAAATTTGATCGAATTTATTGTCATATTTTTTATTAACAGAAACGATTGAAGCATTTGAATTGATTTTCATTTCCTTGAGACGATTATCTTCAAGTAAAATGTTTACAGTATCGCCAATTAATTGTGAGTTTTCATTCCACAATACTGGAGGTAAAATATCATTTTCTCTTTTCAATGTAAGTAAATTGTCTTTATTTCTAAAATATAACGTGTAGTTATTTACCGAAGATACTTCCCCTCTAAATATTCTTACAGAGTCAGTTGCTATAAGTTTATCTGTGCTGTCATTAAATGATTCCATTATTCGGGCAGAAATAAACAAAGTATCTAGCTCTCCGTTATCTGTTGTATCAATTTTAATCATCAATGGATTACCAATCATTTTTGAATATTTTTCTGATTGATAATTTTCCAGATTATTACCAAAAATTGCTAGTTTATTTTTTGGATCAAATACTTTTACGTTTTTAAATGCAAATGAAATCTGATCCTTTCTATTATGAATCAGACTATCTGAATAAACAGTGGAAGTTGAATCAACAACTTTTACATTCCCTGATGCTATTAGTTTGTCATCATCATTAAAATAATGAAGCCTTTCTGTCCTCAGCGTTGATCCTTTATCTTTTAGAATAACACTATCAAAAAAATATGCCTTCTTTTCGTTTGTATAATAAAAACCATTTCGTGATTCAAGTTTAATATGTCCATCAAACAAACTTACACCGGAATTTGAATATGCTGTTTTGCTATCCCCATAATAATAACCGGATGAGGTTTTGATAACTATACTGTCTTGAACAACAATTACCTTTCCTAATAATTCCACTTCATTTTTTGCGAGATATTGAACAGCCTTCAAACAAGTAATTCTTACTTTACCTTGAGTGAGAACAACATTTCCATGCACTTCTCGTATACTTTCACCATTAATAACTTTTCCAACAAGACTATCCCCAATTACTTTAATGACATTATCTGCTTGCGCATAACTAATAAAAGGAAAAACTAGAAAATAAAATATTATGAGCTTTCGTCTAATCATTTCTTCTCTGAATTAACTGCGGAATAAGTAACATTAAAAATTACATAATTTCTTAGCTGCTGGTCAGATTCTAAACCATATCCTTCAATTATTTCCTTAGTAGAAACTATTTTTACAAATTTATCCGTTATAATTTTTTCATCGTTATTACGCCATTTTAGTTCTGAGGTTGTTAAAACAGTACCACTATCATTAACAGCAACAACACTATCAATAGCATACATATCTTGTGTTACATCATCAACTCTTCCTCGTTTCGAAGTTAATGTTGAAACAATTTTTTGGTCTGAGTAGAAATTAATTTTTACACCTTCAAGATATGTTGCTCGTTTTATATCATACTTTTTTAAATGATTTGAAAAAAGAACTGCTTTCAACTTTCCAAATTCAGTAAATGTAATTTTTGAGGACCAACTTTCATGAGATGGGAGTTCTTCTGTACCGACTTGATTTTGTAACTGCGGCTGTATTTTATCTTCAGTGCATGAAATAAAAAAAATTATACTTAAGAATAGAAAAAATAATTTCATCTTGATTGAAGCCCAAGCTTTACTACATCATGCAAATGTACAACGCCTTCAGTCTGATTTTTGGCATTTACAACAATAAGTGATGTTATATTATATTTTTCCATTTGTTGAATGGCAAAAGAAGCGAGAAATTCTTTAGATATAGTTTTTGGATTTGGCGTCATAATTTCGGAAGCTTTGAGATTTTTAATGTCTAATGTACGTTCCAATAATCTTCTTAAATCACCATCTGTTACAATTCCCATTAGTTCTTCATAATCATTTACAACACAAGCCATTCCTAATCGTTTGGAAGTAATTTCAAAAATCACATCTTTAATTGAAGTATTTACTTTTACAATTGGAATATCATTTCCTTTAATCATTATCTCATCAATTTTTAATGAAAGTCTTTTACCAAGACTTCCTCCAGGGTGAAGCAAAGCAAAATCATCGGCAGTAAATCCGCGCAATTCTAATAAAGTAACTGCTAATGCATCACCCATTGCAAGTGCTGCTGTTGTAGAGGCAGTTGGCGCTAGATCATGCGGACAAGCTTCCTCTTTTATGCTCACGTTTAATACAATATCACAGTCTAAGGCAAGCTGCGATTTAGTATCCCCAAGCATTCCAATAATTGTAACATGTATTCTTTTGAACATTGGGATTAATTGACTTAGCTCTTCGGTATAACCGCTTTTGGAAATAATTATTACAACATCTTCCTTTCTAACCATCCCGAGATCACCGTGTAGAGCGTCTGTTGGATGCATATAAATTGCAGCTGTGCCAGTTGAATTAAATGTAGATACAATTTTTCTTGCAATAATACCCGACTTACCAATTCCAGTAAAAACCACCCTTCCTTTTGAATCCATTATTAATTTTACAGCACGTAAAAAATCTTGATTAATACTGTTAATCAGTCCAAGAACAGCTTCGCCCTCAATCTTTATAACTTGTTTTCCTTTTGAAATTATTTGCTCTTCAGACACAATTGCTCCAAAATTAATAACCAATTTAATGTGTAATTGTTTTCATTTCGTTTACATTAAAAAATAATTCATCAAAAATTTCTATAGCCGTATTACTTTTAAATGTAAAATCAACAATTCGTTTTACTTCTCTTCTTGCAGTTGATGGTGCTGCAGATAAGCCGCATTTTTTTAAAAGTGGAATGTCGAGAATATCATCACCAGCATAAAATACTGAATCATAATTCATGGAAAGTTGAAGTACTAATTTATCTACAGAAGATACTTTTTCTATTGATGAAGAAATAACTTCGCACTTTAGAATTTCTCTTAGTTTCAAAACAAATTGATCCTCGCCCCGAGCGGTAACAATACCAATTTTTTTATTCTGGATTGATAACTTATTGCAAACTTCTTCGATCAAAATAAAAAAACGATTTTGATCCTCATCAGTAAAATTATTTTTATGAATTAGTACACCTTCAAGGTCAAAAAGATATAATTTAATTTCTGATAATTTTTTGAGAATGTTAGCTTTCATTCTTAACTACAAAATCTATTTTCTTAATTAGACTTAACAATGATTTTAAATCTGAAAGCGGCATTTGACTGTCAGAATCGCTTAAAGCATTTTTTGGATCAGGATGAACTTCTAAAAACAATCCATCAATTCCAACTGCAGCAGATGCTTTTGCCAAGACAGAAATAAATTTCCTTTCTCCTCCGCTTTTCCCACCATGACTTGGAATTTGAACCGCATGTGTAGCATCCATTATAACTGGATAGCCAAATTCTTTCATTATAGTTAAGCTTCGCATGTCAACAATGAGATTATGATATCCAAAAGTTGTTCCGCGTTCAGTAAACATTATATTCGAATTGGAAGTTGATTCAACTTTTTCAGCAATATGTTTTACATCATGTGGTGCTACAAATTGACCCTTTTTAACATTTATAACCTTGCCGGTCATACCAGCAGCAATTAATAATTCTGTCTGCCGGCATAGAAAAGCCGGGATTTGCAACACATCGGCAATATTATTAACAGAGTTGATTTCATTTTCAGTATGAACATCTGTCAAAATTGGTAAATCAAATTCTTTTTTAACATTCTCTAAAATTTTTAGCGCTTCATCTAATCCTAATCCAGAAAATGAATTTAAACTTGTTCGATTTGCTTTTTTATAACTGGATTTAAAGATATATGGGATGTTTAAGCTTTCCGTAATCTTTTTTATTTCTTCAGCGGTATGGAATGTTATGTATTCGTTTTCAATGACACAAGGGCCAGCAATCAAGACAAAAGGCAATCCATTTCCGATCGATATGTTTTTTACTTTAACCATTAATTTATTTTATGTTAAAAAAAA
>Ga0194120_10002490_pt1 | contig 31511 bp, 35 predicted proteins | sample TA2MahCa65mmetaG_FD_148642 | JGI IMG/M metagenome (GOLD analysis project Ga0194120, IMG submission 148642) | Freshwater microbial communities from Lake Tanganyika, Tanzania - TA2015019 Mahale Deep Cast 65m | ecosystem: Environmental > Aquatic > Freshwater > Lake | place: Tanzania: Lake... | reverse complement strand
CCGCGTCCCTATAAATGGAAGGCGAAAGGCGAGGCTATCCTTGAAAAAATCCATCGGGCCCGCGCGGCGCTCGACAAAGCCAACGCCGCTTGAGTTTTTGGGCGCCAATTGAGAGTCAGGACACTAGCTCGAAATTCGCTCGATCAGCGCGCGCCGGCGCGCAAGTCGCGCCGCGCACGCCGACATTAATCCGTCGAGGCTTTCGACTGGCCGGCGTTCCAGCCTGGGGACATCGAGGGCTTGAGAGTCGCGCCCGTTGCGCCATCTTAGCGGCGTCGTAATGGTATATTTGTCTACAACGCCGGACGTCGATGGGTGACGTTTGCCGGCGACGTTCGGGGAGAAGGCGCAATGGCGGCGAATTTTATCAGGAAAATCCTTTTCGCGCTGGCCGTGATGGCGCTGGCCGCCTGCGATCGCGGACCGGAACTGCCGGAAAGCGCGGGATACGGACCCCATCCGACGCTGCCCGACCCCCATCCGACCGGCGCCTTTCCCTATGTGAACATCGCGCATGCGGTGGGTTGGCGGGGCGTCGAAAAGCCCGCGCCCGCGGAGGGTCTTGGCGTCGACGCTTTTTCGAGGGGGCTCGATCATCCGCGCTGGCTGTATGAATTGCCTAACGGCGACATTCTGGTCGCCGAATCCGATGCGCCGAAGTCAGAAGAAGGCGGCGGCGGCATTCGCGGCTTCATCATGCGCCTTTACATGAATCAGGCCGGCGCGGATCGGCCGAGCGCCAACCGGATCACGCTGCTGCGCGACGCGGACGGCGACGGCGTCGCCGAGACCAAGGAAGTTTTTCTCGATAATCTCAATTCGCCCTTCGGCATGGCGCTGGTGGGCGATAAGCTTTACGTCGCCAACGCCGATTCGCTCGTGCGCTTTCCCTACAAGGAGGGCGACACGCGCATCGAAGCGCCGCCGGAGAAGATCGTCGATCTGCCGTCGGGACGCAATTACCATTGGACCAAGAGCCTTGTCGCCGATCCGGTGGGATCGCGCCTTTACGTGGGCGTCGGGTCGAATTCCAATGTCGCCGAGCACGGTATGGAGGAGGAGCATAACCGCGCCGCCATTCTCGAGATCAATCCGGTGACCGGCGACATGCGCGTGTTCGCCTCAGGCCTGCGCAATCCGGTCGGGATGGATTGGAATCCGGCGACCGGCGACCTCTGGGCCGCGGTGAATGAGCGCGACGAACTCGGCGACAATCTCGTGCCGGATTACATGACCGGGGTGCGCGAAGGCGCGTTTTACGGCTGGCCGTACAGCTACTACGGCCAGCACGTTGACGTACGCGCGCAGCCGCAGAATCCGGAACTCGTCAAACAGGCCATCCAGCCTGATTACGCGCTCGGCTCGCATACGTCCTCGCTCGGATTGGCGTTTGTCACAGACGCCAACCTCGGGCCTTTCCAGCACGGCGCGATTATCGGGCAGCACGGCTCGTGGAACCGCAATCCGCGCGCCGGCTATCGCGTCATTTTCGTAAAATTCGAGAATGGCGCCCCGGTCGGCGGGCCGAAGGAGGTGCTGACCGGCTTCTTGAACGAGCGCGGCGAAGCGCAGGGCAGGCCGGTCGGGGTCATCATCGACAAGCGCGGCGGGCTGCTCGTCGCCGATGACGTCGGCGGCGTGGTATGGCGCGTCAGCGCCGCCAAGCAGGAGGCGAACTGACCGCTTCGCTCGCATTTGGCCGCCGCCTGTGCTAACGGCTGCGGCCAGCCTGGCTTTACCGGGCTAAGTCAAGGGTCTGCAGCAGATGTCCGATATTTTCCACGAGGTCGATGAAGACGTCCGGCGCGACAAGGCGGCGGAGCTTTGGCGGCGCTATCAGACGCCGATCGTGATCCTCGCCGTGCTAGTTGTCGCCGCGACCGGCGCCTGGAGCTATTACCAGACCAACCGCCAAAAGGCGGCCGAGGCCGCCAACGCCCGCTTCGAAGCCGCGGTCGCCCTCGCCAATGACGGGAAGGCCAAGGAAGCCGCCGCCGCCTTCGACGCGCTCGCCAAGGACGGACCCAAGGGCTATGCGACGCTCGCCCGCATCCGCGCCGCGGAGCTGCGCGAGGACAAGGCGCGCGCGCTCGAGGAATTGAACGCGATCGCCGAAGACAAGAACGTCGACAAGCTCAATCAGGAAGTGGCGCTGCTGCGCGCCGCGTTGATCATTCTCGATGGCGGCGCCCGCGAGAAAATGGAACGCGCGCTCGGTCCGATGATGACCGCGAACGGCGCTTTCCGCTTTTCGGCGCAGGAGTGGAACGGCCTGGACGCGCTCGCCAACAATGATTTCGACGAGGCGGAGCGCGTCTTCGACATTCTCCTGAGCGATCGCGACGCCCCGCAATCGATGCGTCAGCGCGCCGCGGCCTATCGCGGATTGCTGCACGCCAAGCGCGGACCCAAGCCGGCGCCGGCGGCGCCGACGGCCGGCGGCGCGACGAGCGGCAATGTTACGGTGACGCCGGTGATCGAGCCTGAGGAAGGCGCCGCGTCGTCGGGCGACGCGCCTTTCGAGGTGAAGCCGTCGAAGTAACGCGCCAAGGCGCGGCGGCGCGGCGAGAAACGAGTCATGTCCTTTTCGCTCGCCATCATCGGCCGTCCGAACGTCGGCAAATCGACGCTGTTCAACCGGCTGACCGGCAAGAGGCTGGCGTTGGTCGACGATCGTCCCGGCGTCACCCGCGATCGCCGCGAGGGCGAGGCCAAGCTCGCCGATCTGCGCTTCACCATCATCGACACGGCCGGGCTCGAGGAAGGCGCGACCGCGACGCTGGAAGGACGCATGCGCGCCCAGACCGAAAGCGCGATCCTCGCCGCCGACGCCATTCTCTTTCTGATCGACGCGCGCGCTGGCGTGACGCCGGACGACAAATATTTCGCCGATCTCGTCAGGCGTGCCGGAAAGCCCGTGATCCTGATCGCCAACAAGGCGGAAGGAAAGGCCGGCGAGGCGGGCGTCTATGACGCCTTTTCGCTCGGTCTCGGCGATCCCGTGCCGCTGTCCGCCGAGCACGGCGAGGGCATGAGCGGACTCTATGACGCCTTGCGCGAGGCTCTTCCGGAAGAGACCGCCGAGACGGACGAAATAGAAGTTCTCACCGAAGAGAATCTGCGGGGCGATGACGAGGACGGCAGCGACCTCGACGTGACCAAGCCGCTGCGCATCGCGGTCGTCGGCCGTCCCAACGCCGGCAAATCGACGCTGATCAACCGCGTCCTTGGCGAGGAGCGGCTGCTGACCGGACCCGAAGCGGGGATCACGCGCGATTCGATCTCGGTCGATTTTCTCTGGCGCGACCGCAAGATGAAGCTCTTCGACACGGCGGGCCTGCGCAAACGCGCCCGCGTCGTCGACAAGCTCGAAAAGCTCTCCGCCGCCGACGCGCTGCGCGCCGTAAAATTTTCCGAAGTCGTCACGCTGCTTGTCGATTCGACGATTCCCTTCGAGAAGCAGGATCTCTCCATCGCCGATCTCGCGGCCCGCGAAGGGCGCGCCGTCGTCATCGCGCTCGGCAAATGGGACCTGATCGAGGATCGCGGCGCGACGCTCGTGAAACTGCGCGAGGACGCCGAACGCCTGCTGCCGCAACTGCGCGGCTGTCCGGTCGTGCCGGTCTCCGGCGCCACGGGGCAGGGGCTCGACAAGCTGATGCAAGCGATCGTCGACGTCCACGAAACCTGGAACAAGCGCATCGCGACGGGGCGGCTCAATCGATGGCTCCTGAATCAAGTGGAGGAGACGCCGCCGCCGGCGGTCTCAGGCCGGCGCATCAAAATCCGCTACATGACGCAGGCGAAATCGCGGCCGCCGCATTTCGTGCTCTTCGGCAATCAGCTCGACGAATTGCCGACGAGCTATGAGCGCTTTTTGATCAACGGGCTACGCAAGACTTTCGATCTTCCCGGCGTGCCGATCCGGATTTCGAAAAAGGCGGGCGACAATCCTTACGCTGGGAAGAAGGAACAGAAGTGAAATTAGGGGATTGGCGTATTATTTTGCGAGCATATAGTAGTCGACATGGGACATCTGACGGGAACGCCTCTCGAAGGCGATGAAGCGCTGGTCGAGAAGGCCCTAAGAGAGGTCGGCAAGCCGGCTGACGTGCTTGGCGTCACATATGAGGCTGGGGAAGACGCTGACGGCGAGCCCAGCATCTTGATCTGGCTGGGCACAAATCCCGACGTCAATCCCTCGCCCGACCTCATCAAGAGGCTGACCGACTATTCGATATCGATCCGGGATTGGCTGCTCGACAATGGCGTCAAGCACTGGCCCTATGTCCGCATTCACGATTTCGCTGGCCGCAAGTAGAAGCGGCAGGCATGTCGCTCGCAAACGATTTGCTTTCGCAAGCCAGGACATTGGCGATCAACGAGCCGCGCCGGCCAAAGCAGGCGAGCTTGAGAAGGGCCGTTTCAGCGGCCTATTACGCAATCTTCCATTTGCTCGTCGAGGATGCGGCGCGTCAGCTTGCGACAGCGAATCCTGCAGGTTTGAGGGAGAAGATTCGGCGCGCCTTCGCACATACAGAGATGAAGAAGGTTTGCCGAGACTTTGCGCGAACGAAGAATCGTGCGCCTCCTGACAACCTTAAGACTTTTCTGTCGACGCGCTTATCTCCCGAACTCATCAGCGTCGCGGGCGCGTTCGTAGATTTGCAGTAAGCGAGGCATCGCGCCGATTATGACCTATCTGCGGATTTGACGAGGGCGGAAGCCCTGAGTCATGTTCAGAAGGCCGAGGCGGCTCTTTCAGCATGGAGAACGCAGAGCGCATCTTCTGACGCAAAGGTTTTCTTGACTGCTTTGCTACTCAACGATCGATGGCACAAGGGCTGACGCATTGTCGCTCACAGTGGCTCGCACCTTTTCTGCGAATGCGTTCTGCAATGATCTATCGTTTGCAAATTGGATCCGCAGCGCCCGCGGCAATTCAAGCTGAACGCCGGCGCCGCTTCGGCCCCGGTTGCAAATATTGGCCGGATCGCGCCCCGCGAGGCGATGGCCGTCTCCGACCGGTTTCGCCTTGAAACCCGCGCTCGCGAGCGCCGCGCAAATCGCGTCGCGCAGAATGTCATGAAGGCCGCCGACCCAGATCGACGCTTCGTCGCCCCGATCCTTGCGGCCATGAACGCCGATTGCGAGTACGGAGGCTGTCACGAGCGCCAGCGCCCGCGGCTCGTCGAAGCGCGTCGACGTGATATGCAGGCTTCTGCCGTCGACTTTCGTCAGACCCTCGAAGCAATAGAGCGAGAAACGGTCGGCCGCGATCGCCGCCGCGATCTCGGATGTTCCGCGCTCGATCAGCCCGCCGTGCGGCGCGACAACGGCGACGGGCGAGGCGCGTTCGTCGACGCGAATGCGATAAGCGACGCCTTCGATTTCATTCGCCGCGAGCGTTACGAAACTATCGTATCGATCCGCCATGTGATTAAAGGCCTCGACGCTTAAGCCGGTTCGCGTGCACGCTCAGGGAAATCATTATGTCCGCAAAGCCCAATCCCGAAAAACTCCTCGCCCTCGGCATGTCGTTCTGGAACGCCAAGACGCTGCTCTCGGCGGTGGAGATCGGCGTCTTCGACGCCCTCGCCGGCGGCCCGGCCAATCTTGCGGCGCTGACCGCCAACCTCGGCTTACATCAACGCTCGGCGCGTGACTTCTTCGATGCGCTCGTCTCTATGAAAGTTTTGGAGCGCGACGCCGACGGGCGTTACGCCAATACGCCCGAGACGGAATTGTTTCTGGTGCGCGGCCGGCCGAGCTATGTCGGCGGCCTGCTGGAAATGGCCAATGCGCGTCTCTACGAGAGCTGGGGACATCTGTCGCAAGCGCTCAAAACCGGCCGCCGCCAGAGCGAAAATCAGGACGCGAGCGATCTCTTCGCGGCGCTTTACGCCGATCCGAAACGCCTGCGCGGGTTTTTGGCGGCGATGAGCGGCGTCAGCGCCGGCGCGGCGCAGGCGATCGCCGAAAAATTCCCGTGGCGCGACTACAAGACATTCGTCGATGTCGGGGCGGCGCAGGGCATGGTTCCCGTCACCATCGCGCGGGCGCATCCGCATCTTTCGGGCGCGGGGTTCGATCTGCCGCAAGTCGGACCGATCTTCGAGGAATTTGTCGCCGCCAATGGACTCGCCGACCGCCTGCGCTTCCATCCCGGCGACTTTTTCAAAGACGAATTGCCGAAGACCGACGTCATCGTCATGGGCCACATTCTTCACGACTGGGACCTCGAACAGAAGCGCATGCTGTTGAAGAAAGCCTATGACGCGCTTCCCGACGGCGGGGCGCTCATCGTCTATGAGGCGATGATCGACGATGACCGGCGCGAGAACGCCTTCGGTCTGCTGATGAGCCTCAACATGCTCATCGAAACCGACGGCGGCTTCGATTTCACCGGCGCCGACTGCCAGGCCTGGATGAAGGACGCGGGCTTCTCCAGCACCCGCGTCGAGCCGCTGAATGGGCCCGATTCGATGGCGGTCGCCCTCAAATAGCGCCGCCGCGAGGGCAACCGATTGTCGCGCCTGCGACCAATCCCCGCGTCGCGCGGCTGGATTTTGGGTTGGACAGACGCCAGTTTTTAATTATTCTAATTCCGGTATCGCGGGCTTCACCGTTCCCGCCGACCCGACATCCGGAGGCAAGAAAATGGCTATGCTCAAGGGCAGCAAGACCGAAGACAATCTGAAGGCCGCCTTCGCCGGCGAATCGCAGGCGAACCGCCGCTATCTCTATTTCGCTCAAAAGGCCGACGTCGAAGGCTACAATGACGTGGCCGCCGTGTTCCGCTCCACCGCCGAAGGCGAGACCGGTCACGCTCACGGCCATCTGGAATTCCTGGAGACCGTCGGCGATCCGGCGACCGGCCTGCCGATCGGCAAGACCGCCGACAATCTCAAGGCCGCCGTCGCCGGCGAGACTCACGAATATACCGACATGTATCCCGGCATGGCGCGCTCGGCCCGCGAAGAGGGTTTCGAGGAAATCGCCGACTGGTTCGAGACGCTCGCCAAGGCCGAGCGTTCGCACGCCGGCCGCTTCCAGCGCGCCCTGGATGAGCTGAAGTAAGGGCGACTGCCCGAAAAAGGGCTCCCCTCGCGTCATGGCCGGGCTTGTCCCGGCCATCCACGCAATGGAACTGCGGAAAGCTGAATCACTCGTCGAGCGCCAGCGGCGTGGTCGCTGCTGCGTCTCTGCAATGCGGCGACCGCTCCGCGGCGGAGCGGCGTGGATGGCCGGGACAAGCCCGGCCATGACGACCGTTGTGTATCGGAACAACAAAGATGAGAGAAGGCAGTCTCGAGGCGCCGATCCGGCATCCGCTGGATTGGCGGAGCGTGGATTTTTATGACGAGGCGAAGCTCGACGCCGAAATGCGCCGGGTGTTCGATATTTGTCATACCTGCCGGCGCTGTTTCAATCTGTGCGATTCCTTTCCGCGGCTCTTCGATCTCGTCGACGAGTCAAAGAGCGGCGAACTCGACACCGTCGCCAGCGCGGATTTCAAGAAAGTCGTGGACGCCTGCACGCTCTGCGACATGTGTTTCATGACGAAGTGCCCCTATGTGCCGCCGCATGAATTCAACATCGATTTTCCGCATCTCATCTTGCGCTATCGCGCGGTCGAGGCGAAGAAGAAGGGCGTGCCGGCCGCCGACCGCGCGCTCGCCGACACCGACCGCAACGGCAAATGGGCGACGCTGATCTCGGGCGCGGTCAATTGGGCGACGCGCCGCGACAACAAGATGATGCGCGAGCTCGAGGAGAAGGCGGCGGGCATCGATCGCAACGCCGAACTGCCGACGTACGCCAGCAAGTCGCTTGAGGCGCAGGCCGCCGCCAACCCGCCGGCGCGCGACCAATCCGCGCCCGCGAAAGCGCGCAAGGCTGTGCTCTACGCCACTTGCTACGGCGACTATAACGACACGTCGATCGGCATGTCGGCGCTCGCCGTGCTCGCCAGGAACGGCGTCGAGACGAAAGTCGTGCATCCCGCCTGCTGCGGCATGCCAAAGCTCGAACAGGGCATGATCGACGAAGTAGCGGAGGCGGCGCGCAAGGTCGCGGCGGGTTTCGCGCCTTACATCGACGAGGGCTATGACATCGTCGCGCCGGTGCCGTCCTGCGCGCTGATGCTGAAATTCGAATGGCCGCTCATCCTGCCCGAGGACGAAAGCGTCAAGCGACTGGCCGAGGCGACGTTCGACCTCTCCGAATATGTCGTCGCCATCGCCCGCAAGGAGGGACTAGCCGAGGGCATGTCGCCGCTCGACGGCGGCGTCGCCTTCCATGTCTCCTGCCATTCTCGCGCGCAGAATATCGGCCAGAAGGGCGCCGAGCTGCTGGCCTTGATTCCGGAGGCCGATGTGTCCGTGGTCGAGCGCTGTTCGGGCCATGGCGGCGCCTGGGGTTATAAGAAGGGCAATTTCGAAACCGCGATGAAGGTCGGCAAGCCGGCGGCGCGCCAGATGCAGGGCGCCGGCAAGCAGATGATCGTCTCGGAATGCCCGCTTGCCGGACTGCATGTCGAACAGGAGATCGAGGCGCTGGGCGGCGAGACGCCGAAGCCGGAACGCGTCGGCCATCCGATCGTGCTGATGGCGCGAGCCTATGGGTTGTCAAACCCGTAGGGGCGGACGCCGCAATCTTACCCTCCCCTTAAGGGGGAGGGTCGCGCCGAAGGCGCGGGGTGGGGTAGCCCGCTCCTCGTTTTCGTTGTAGTCACCCCACCCCGAAGCGCTTCGCGCTTCGACCCTCCCCCTCAAGGGGAGGGTGTCAGATGCGAGGCGCCCGATGACAGATCGTCACCAACTGACCGCCGCCGACATTCTCCCCTGGGCCGAATACGCCAAGGGCCGCGCCGAGCATCGCAAGCGCCTCACCGCGATCAAGCGCAACCGCCGGGTCGAGGTCGGACCTTACGTCACCTTCTACTTCGAGAATTTCGACACAATGTGGCTGCAGGTGCAGGAGATGCTGCATATTGAGCGAGGCGGCGCGGCGCAGCTCGTCGACGAGCTTGCCGCCTATAATCCGCTCATCCCTAAGGGCAAGGAGCTCGTCGCGACCTTCATGATCGAGATCGACGATGCGCTGCGGCGCGCCCGCGTCTTGGCGCAGCTCGGCGGCATCGAGCAGGCCGCCTTCATCGAAGTCGGCGGCGAGCGCGTCCCCGGCAAGGCCGAGGAAGACCAGGACCGCACCTCCGAAGAAGGCAAGGCGAGCAGCGTGCAATTCGTGCACTTCCCCTTCACCGACGCGCAGATCGCGGCGTTCAGCGCGCCGAACGCGCGCGTGATTTTGGGCCTGTCGCATCCCAACTACAGCCATATGGCGGTGCTGTCGGAGGCGACGCGCGCCGCGCTGGCGGGGGATTTCGGGTGAGCCGCCAAATAGCATTGCTCGGCCGATTGGAAAAACGCCTCAGTTGACAATTTATACGGCATTGCCGTATCTGAGGGCAGTGTATTCGGTTGTCGAAACTCCCACTTTCGCCAGGCTTGCGGCTCGATTCTGGGACGATGAGAGCCTTACGGCGTTTATCGACTACATCGCTTCAAATCCCGAGGCCGGCGACGTTGTGCCAGGTGCGGGAGGCCTGAGAAAAATTCGATGGGGGAGTGCGAGCCAAGGCAAGCGCGGCGGGGTGCGGGTGATCTATTTCAATAGATTAGCCAGCGGAGAAATCTGGCTCTTGCTGGTTTATCCCAAATCCGCGCGAGACAACGTCTCTCCGCAGCTGCTGCGCCAGATCAAGAAGGAAATCGAAGATGCGTAAGGCAGCGTTGAAATCCGCGAATCCCTCGAACAAGATGGACGTTGGCGCGGAGTTGTTGGCCTCGGTGCGGGAAATGAAGCTTGGCGCCCGCGCCCGCGTCCACCACCCCGAAATCCCGGAATTCGCCCGCGCAAGGCTGTCATCGGGACTTTCTCAGGCCGCCTTCGCGGCGCTGCTCGGCGTTTCCGTGCGGACCTTGCAGGATTGGGAGCAGGGCCGCCGCAAACCCTCGGGCGCCGCGTTGACGCTCTACAAAATCGCCGAGCGGCGTCCGGAAGTTTTGCGCGAGCTTGCGGCGTGAACTGCTAACAGCCTGATGCATCCCAGCGACAGCCACGTGGCGGTGCTGTCGGAAGCGACGCGGGCGGCGCTCGCGGGGGATTTCGGGTGAGGTGCTAAAGCCGGTCAATGCGCGTTTGCGCCGACGCCAGCGTCGGACGAAATGCGCGCAGCACGACTTTCAAAAAGCCGGGGGACAATCTTCGTTTGTCCCTGCGAGATGGATCGAGCGAAAAGGATCGTTCGAGAATGTCGTAATTATATTCCGAAACGACGATCCATGCCTGCTTGTGCTCTTTCAATCCGAGTCGGCGAATTTCGAGCGGCGGTATCTCAACGACCTTTTGGTCGTCGCGCGGCGGCGTTCCGGTGATCGCGAGCAACGCAAGATGGGTGAGCGCATCCGGGCCTTTCACTGCAACGGCGACGCAGACGGGACGCTCCTTGCGGCCGTCCGCTTCTCCGCGATCACGTTGCCAGAGCCAGAGATAGGGATAAGCCGAGACAATATCGCCGGTCGAAAGTTTCGGCGCGTCAGCCAATCTACCGATCCAAAACGCGGTCGATTTCCTTGGTCAGCAGATCGGCGAGAGCGGGTGGCGTTTCTCCGGCGCCAAAAACATATTGCACGTCGGCGCCGGCGCGCAGGCGGTTGAAGTCCTCGATCGACATCATGACGAAGCGATCCTTGCGATGCTCGGTGATGACAACCGGCTCGCGCGCTGCAACGGCTTTGACGTCGCCGAGATTTTTATCGAGGTCTACGGTGGTGAAGCGGCGCATGGCTGATTTTCCGATATATCCATTATATATAGATATATTGGTTATTCAAGAAGCGGCGCTGCTTGGCTGACAGCTCACGAAGATGCAGGGCGATTGCAGGCGGCGCCGGTTATCGGTAAGTCGAACGCCTGACTTTTCTTCCTGACCCGAGCTAGCCTTGACCATTCCCACCACCCGCGACCCCGTCTCGCGGCGGCGCACTTTTGCGATCATCTCGCATCCTGACGCCGGCAAGACCACGCTGACCGAAAAGCTGCTGCTGTTTGGCGGCGCGATTCAGCTTGCCGGCGCGGTGAAGGCCAAGCGCAACGCCCAGCAGACGCGCTCGGACTGGATGAGCATCGAGCGCGAACGCGGCATTTCGGTCGTCACTTCGGTGATGACCTTCGAATATGGCGACTGCGTCTTCAATCTGCTCGATACGCCTGGCCACGAGGACTTTTCCGAAGACACCTATCGCACGCTCTCCGCGGTCGACGCCGCGGTGATGGTTATCGACGCGGCGAAGGGCATCGAGGCGCGCACCCGCAAGCTTTTTGAGGTCTGCCGCCTGCGCGACATTCCGATCGTCACCTTCATCAACAAGCTCGACCGCGAGGCGCGCGATCCTTTCGAGCTTCTCGACGAAATCGAGAAGACTCTCGCGCTCGACGCGACGCCGATCACCTGGCCGATCGGCTCGGGCAGAAGCTTCGCCGGCACTTACCGCTTCGCCACGAAAACCGTGCGGCGTATCGACGAAGACGCCGATTTGCTGCAAACGCGCGGCCTCGACGATCCGCTGTTCGATACGCTCCTGCCGGGCGGCGCGGACGCGTGGCGCGAAGAGGCGATGCTCGCCGAAGAGGGCAGCAAGCCTTTCGATCTTGCCGCTTTCCGCGAGGGTCATCTGACGCCGGTCTTCTTTGGCAGCGCGCTGCGCAATTTCGGCGTGCGCGATCTCATCGACGCGATGGCCGAATATGCGCCAAGCCCGCGCGCACAGGAGGCAGACAAGCGCCTCGTCGAAGCGAAAGAGCCGAAGATGACCGGCTTCGTCTTCAAGATTCAGGCGAATATGGACCCGAACCATCGCGACCGCATCGCCTTCATGCGCGTCTGCTCGGGCAGGCTCACGCGCGGCATGAAGGCGAAGCTCATTCGCACCGGCAAGAACATTCCGATCAATGCGCCGCAGTTCTTCTTCGCGCGCGACCGCTCGATCGCCGATGAAGCTTACGCGGGCGACGTCGTCGGCCTGCCCAATCACGGGCAGTTGCGCATCGGCGATACGCTCACCGAAGGCGAAGAGATCGTCTTTCGCGGCGTGCCGAGCTTCGCGCCGGAAATCCTGCGCCGCATTCTCATCGGCGACGCGATGAAGGCCAAGAAACTGCGCGAAGCCTTGCAGCAGCTCGCGGAAGAGGGCGTCGTGCAGGTGTTTACCCCGCATGACGGCTCGGGCCCGATCATCGGGGTCGTCGGCGCGCTGCAGCTCGACGTGCTGGCGACGCGGCTCGAGGCGGAATATGGACTGCAGACGCGCTATGAGCAGCCGCGCTTCACGATATGCCGCTGGATCGAATCTGACGACTCGGCGAAATTGAAGAGCTTTATTGACTCGAACGGCTCGAGCATCGCCGACGATCTCGACGGCGCGCCGGTGTTCATGAGTTCGTCGGCGTTCCAGCTCAATTATGACGCCGAACGCAACCCGGCAATCAACTTCTCGGATGTGAAGGACTATCAGAAGCGCGCGGCATAGAAGCCAACAGCAGCGTGAAATACGCGCTCATCTGCAATAATCGATCGCGAAGACGTCGTTGATGAAGGCGCCCGAATAGAGAATCTGCTGGGGAGACGACGTAATCAGAGTGATATGCGCGTTCAGCAGCTTGCCGTAGGCCTGTATGACATATCCCCCATTGTCTCTTGTCACGTCTTCGACGGGATAGGCGTCGGTTCGCCCATTGTCCGTTATTGCGAGCGTCGCGCTCGTCGGGGAATAGGCGACCGAATAGGGGCGAGCGTAGAGATTGTCGCCATGGCGGCAAAGCAGCGTCAGTGTCTTTGCTTGCGCCGAACCCGTGAACCAGAATGCCGCTGCAACCGCGAGGGACGCCGCTGCAATATGTGCTGTCGTCATCCGCGAGCTTCCTTGAAGTTTAGACCTGAGGCGCGCGCGAAACATGCCCTGTTTCAGGGACGCCGACAAGCACGCGCTCATGCGCTTCGACTGGACCTAGATTGCTCGGAGACAGCGATATTCGACAGGGCGCGTCAGTCGATTCCGGGAACGAGCGGCGAGACCCGCTTTGCATCGCGGAGAGGCGGCGCGCCGGACGGCGGCGGCCCAAGCCCTTCCGGGGGCATGCTCGCCGACGCCTTTGATCGGGCGGCGGGATCGACTCCGATGACGAGCGTGACGAGGTAGCGCTGATCTTCCTCGGTGACGCTCGCGAAGGAGCCGGGTCCCGCGCCGATCGCGATGAAATCATTCTTGTTCAACGTGTCGCGTTTGGCCGTCCGATCCGAATAGGGACGAATCTCGCGATAGATGAATTCGCTCAGCGCGTCCGGGAAGAAGAGTTGTCCAGTCAATACATTTGAATCGTTAAGGAACGCCTTGAAATGGATATGCGGCGTGCGTCCTGGATACCAGCCCGGATAAATGGACTTGAAGCTCGCGACTCCGGCGGCGTCTGCGAGCTGCGAGCCGCGCAGGAAGGATTCGCCTATCGTGCTGACGGGATGCGCGCGGTCGTCGCCCTGTCCCGCATAGTTCGAATAGAGGCCCGCCGCGTCGCAATGCCAGACGTCCACTCGCGCGCCGACGATCGGCCGGCACGCCTGATCGACGATCTGAAGGCGCAACATGATTGGAACGCCCGTCTTGCTCTCGCGAATGTCGCAGCGAACCAGTCTTGGATCGTTGTAATAGGGGCCCTGTATAGCTTCCGGCGTCAAGAGGCACGCCCGCGCCCCCAGCAGGGGAGGCCCCGAGTCTTCTGTCGGCGTCTGAGCGAAGCTCTCGCGCGCCGTTCCTCCGGCCGTCAAAGCGGCGATCATTCCCATAACGTCGCGCCGATCCGGCCATCTTCTTTCGTCATTCATGCCTGAGCCTGTCGTTCGCTGGTGCAAAGCTAATTTGGACGGGATGACCGGTTTCATCAGATCCGAATACGTCCGGCGGGGCGTCGCCGCCCAATGAGCTTGCCCCGTCGAGGCCGGCAAGACATCCAAGGGTGAGATATTCCGCGGAACCGGGCCGGCGCGTGGGGAGGGACGAATCCATGCGCGCCCTCGGCGCGCTTATATGGTCCGCGATGCTTGTTGGAAGCGCCGCTGTGGCCGAACAATCACGCGCGTTACAAACGCCTTATGGGTGACTGTCGCAACGCCTACTGCCGGTGCGGCGATGTTTTCCGTCGCCAGCGCAAAGGCTCAAGCGCCCTTGATCAAAGCGACGAACGCCCCGACGAGCGCCACGGTCGCAGCGAGAACGATAACATTCTGGGTGAGTTCGAGGGTCTTGTGGGCCTCGGTCAGTACCGCGGAAAAATAATTGCTATGCAGCAGAGCGTTCATGTTTGCTCCCAGGTCCGCCGCGTGGCCGGCGCGGCGATGTCATGAAGGATCAGACTCCGGCAAGTCCGTGAAGGCTTAGGGCCGCGAGCGTGTCGACGAGCCGCTCAAGCGCGTCTTCGTCGAATTTGAGCGAGAAGGGCGGCTGCGCCAATCGCTCGGCGTCGCGCACGAAGAACATCGGCTGCTGGGCGAGCCACAGCATCGCGAATGTGACGGTCTCGGCAGAGGCGTCCCGCGGCAGAAAGCGCCGTACGACGCGTTCCGCTAAAAGGAAGATTCGCGGCGGCGAGTGAGCGACGAATGCACTGAAGACCTCGCTCGGCCGCACGCTTTCCCAGGCGAAGATGCGCAGATAGCGGCTGACGCGATCGCGTTTGACGAGCGGCAGCAGAAACTGATGCAGATAGCGTCGAAGCGCGTCTTCCGGCGAAAGCGAGTCGAGCTCTTCAGTGTCCAGGAATGCATTCTCTTCGAAGGCGCGCGTCGCTTCGATCAGCACTTCGCGATAGAGTCCGTCCTTCCCGCCGAAGTGGTAGTTGACGGCGGCTTGGTTGGCCATCGCCCTTTGGGTGATGAGACGCACCGAGCCGCCATCATATCCATATTCGGCGAAAACTGACGTCGCGGCCTTGATGAGCGCCGCCCGCGTCGTTTCTGTCGAGCGGGATGCGACGCGGGTCTGATCAAGATTGCTCAATCCGCGTCCTCAAAAACGATAGGCGTTAACGACGCTCGACACCGCGCTGGTGAGCGAGGTCGCGCCGTTCCAGGCCTTTTGTCCGAGCGGAGCCAGTTTCGACGGGAGCCCTCTCGGGTCGAGCCTCGCCAACCAGCCCCGATCCTCTTGGTCCGAGTTCTCGCCCATTGTCTGGGCGGCGGCCGGCGCGGGGCGATCGGACGGGGGCGCCGGCGGCGTCGCCTCGACAGGGTTTTTCTTTTCCGGCGGCGCCTTTCGCAGGGCGGCGAGCTTCGTCGCCTTGACGGGGGCCGCCTCAATCTTTTCGGCGGCGGCTTTCGTCGACCAATCGGCGATACGCTCCTGCGGAAAGACAGCGAAGACCGCCGGCGCCGGCGCGCCGCTGTCGCGCGCCGCCGAGTCCTCGCCGGTCCCCTCGGACAGGATCCGGTCGATGATTTTGCCGCTCACCGGGTCAGTCGTGAAAACGATCTCCCTCAGCGCCTCGCCGTTTTTCCATTGCGGCGGCAGGAAGGCGACGAGCGAGGTCGCGACGAAACACACCGCGGCGTCGACGAGCAGCCGGCGCGACTTTGAGCTGGCTGCGGCAAATTTTGTTTCGAGTTGGTTCCCCATGACGAACCTCGGTTTAAAATGACTGACTGAAATTCAAACGGTCGTTTGAAGCGAAATTATGGCGTCCCGATTGGCGCCGGATGCGGTAGTTCATTTTGCGTTAAAGACTGCGGTCTCTGGCCGCGACCGCGGCCGCTCTTCCCGTCACGTCTTCGTCGTGATAAGCGACCCCTCTCACGATGCGCGTCGCAACGACCGGCTTCGCCGACTAACGCCGGGAGCCGGTTTTTGCATTCGTTCAGCGCCGTTAGGCATAGAGGTCCAATTCCATGAGCCATTCCGGTTTCTTCACCGCCTCCGTCAGCGCTTCCGATCCGGAAATCGCCAAGGCGATCGAACTCGAACTCGGCCGCCAACGGCATGAGATCGAACTGATCGCGTCGGAGAATATTGTCTCCAAGGCGGTGCTGGAGGCCCAGGGCTCGGTTCTCACCAACAAATACGCCGAGGGCTATCCCGGCAAGCGCTATTACGGCGGCTGCCAGTTCGTCGACATCGCCGAAAATCTCGCGATCGACCGCGCCAAGAAGCTGTTCGACTGCGGCTTCGCCAATGTGCAGCCGAACTCCGGCTCGCAGGCCAATCAGTCGGTGTTCCTGGCGCTGCTGCAGCCGGGCGACGTGTTCATGGGCCTCGACCTCGCCGCCGGCGGTCACCTGACCCATGGCTCGCCGGTCAATGTCTCAGGCCGCTGGTTCAAGCCGGTGCCCTATACGGTGCGCAAGGACGATCAGCGCATCGACATGGATCAGGTCGCCGCGCTCGCCAAGGAGCACAAGCCGAAGATGATCATCGCCGGCGGCTCCGGCTATTCGCGAATCTGGGACTTCGAAGGCTTCCGCAAAATCGCGGACAGCGTCGGGGCCTATTTCATGGTGGACATGGCCCATTTCGCCGGTCTCGTCGCCGCGGGTCTGCATCCGTCGCCCTTCCCGCACGCCCATATCGTCACCACCACGACGCATAAGACGCTGCGCGGCCCGCGCGGCGGCATGGTGCTGACCAATGACGAGGACATCGCCAAGAAGATCAATTCGGCGGTCTTCCCCGGCCTGCAGGGCGGCCCCTTGATGCATGTCATCGCCGGCAAGGCGGTGGCCTTCGGCGAGGCCCTGACCCCCCAGTTCAAGGCCTATCAGCAGCAGGTGAAGGACAACGCCCGGACGCTGGCGCAGACGCTCGTCGACGCCGGCCTCGCGATCGTCTCGGGCGGCACCGACAATCATCTGATGCTCGTCGATCTGCGCCCCAAGAAGATCACCGGCAAGGCGGCGGAAGCCGCGCTCGGCCGCGCCCACATCACCTGCAACAAGAACGGCATTCCCTTCGATCCGGAGAAGCCCTTCGTCACCTCGGGCATTCGTCTCGGCTCGCCGGCGGCGACCTCGCGCGGCTTCGGCGAGGCCGAATTCAAGGCGGTCGGGAAGATGATCGTCGAGGTGCTCGACGGCCTGTCTTCAAAGGGCGAAGAAGGCAACGCCGCGAATGAAGCGGCGGTGAAGGAAAAGGTTCACGCGCTGACCGCTAAGTTCCCGATTTACTGATCGGGCGCGCCACCTCCCCCTTGAGGGGGGAGGTCGGTCGCCGGAGGCGACCGGGTGGGGGTGAAACCCGAGTCGAGTTGGTTTGTCACCCCACCCCGACCCCGCTTCGCGGGCTCGACCCTCCCCCTCAAGGGGAGGGTGTCGCGCGCAGCTCAGAGGACAACAGATGCGCTGTCCCTATTGCGGCTCCGCCGACACGCAGGTGAAGGACTCCCGTCCCGCCGAGGACTCGTCCTGCATACGCCGGCGCCGCGTCTGTCCGACCTGCGGCGGCCGCTTCACCACATTCGAGCGCGTGCAGCTGCGCGACATCATCGTCGTCAAGAAATCGGGCCGGCGCGCGCCCTTCGATCGCGACAAGCTGACCCGCTCGGTCGAAATCGCCCTGCGCAAGCGTCCGGTCGAGCCCGAGCGCGTCGAACAGATGATTTCGGGAATCGTGCGCCAGTTAGAGAGCCTCGGCGAAGTCGAGGTCGAAAGTCAGCGGATCGGCGAACTCGTCATCGAAGGCCTGCGCTCGCTCGACGCCGTCGCCTTCGTGCGTTTTGCTTCGGTCTATCGCGATTTTCGCGAGGTCAGCGACTTCTCCGCGGTGATCGACGAATTGGAAAGCGGCGGCGATGGCGCGATTTTTGCGCCGGAGGCGGGCGACCCCGAGAAGTCATGACGATCCACGAATCCTTTCCGCAGACCGCGACCGACGACGCCTATATGGCGGCGGCGCTGGCGCTCGGCCGGCGCAATCTGGGCCGCACCGCGCCCAATCCGGCGGTCGGCGCGCTGCTGGTGCGCGACGGCATCGTCATCGCCCGCGGCTGGACGGCGCCGGGCGGGCGCCCGCATGCGGAGGCGATCGCCATGGCTGCGGCGGGCGAGGCCGCCCGCGGCGCGACGCTTTACGTCACGCTGGAGCCCTGCGCGCATCACGGGGCGACGCCGCCCTGCGTCGACTCCATCATCGCCGGCGGCGTCGCGCGGGTCGTCACGGCGCTGGAGGACCCCGACCCGCGCGTCTCGGGCGACGGCCATGCGCGGCTGCGCAACGCGGGCATTGAGGTGCTGGTCGGTCCGGGCGCCGCCGCCGCCCGCGCCGATCATCTTGGGCATATTTTGCGGGTCACCCGCCGCCGGCCGATGATCACGCTGAAACTGGCGCGGACCGCGGACGGCTACGCCGCCGGCGCGGCGCATGATCCGCGCCTGCATATCACCGGACCCGTCACCGACGCCTTCACCCATGTGCAGCGCTCGCTGCATGACGCGATCATGATCGGCGGCGGCACGGCGCGCGAGGACGATCCGCTGATGACCGTGCGCCTGCCGGGCATGCAGCGCTGCAAGCCGCTCCGGGTCGTGCTCGACGAGAAACTGTCGCTGTCGCCGCGTTCGCGTCTCGCTTCGACCGCGCGCGAGACGCCGCTGTTGGTGATCACCGGCGCCGCCGTCGCCGATGCGGCTGTCAAGTCGTTTGAAAACGCCACCGGCGCCGAGGTTGCCTGCGTCGCAACGCATGACGGCCTGCTTGACCTTCCGAGCGCACTCAGACTCCTCGCCGATCGCGGCGTCACCCGCGTGTTCAGCGAAGGCGGTCCGCGCGTCGCCGAGAGCCTGCTCGCCGCCGAACTTGCCGATGAGGTGATTCTGCACACCGCCGTCAAACCCTTGGGGCGGGCAGGGCGCCCGGCGCTGACGCCCGCGGCGCGCGCCGCCCTCGATGACGAGTCGCGTTATCGTCTGATCGAAACGCGCGCGCTCGGCGCCGATACGATGACCCGTTACGCGCGGGTCGACTGATGTTCACCGGCATCGTCACCGATGTGGGCGAAGTGGTGTCGATCGCGCCGCGCGGCGAATTGCGGCGCCTGCGCATCGCTTGTTCCTATGACGCCGACAGCATCGTGCTAGGCGCCTCGATCGCCTGTTCCGGCGTGTGCCTGACCGTCGTCGCCGTCGCCCGTGAAGACGCGCGAACAATTTTCGACGTCGACGCCGCCGCCGAGACGCTTGCGGTGACGACAGTCGGGACATGGGCCTGCGGAACGCGCGTCAATCTTGAACGCGCGTTGAAGATCGGCGACGAACTCGGCGGCCATATCGTCACCGGCCATGTCGACGGAATCGCGAAAGTTTTGTCGCGCGAAGATTTCTGCGATAGGGCGCCCGAAGGACGCCCGTCCAACGAAACAAGCATGTGCCGCTTTTGGTTCGAGTCGCCGCGAGAACTCTCGCGCTTCATCGCCAAGAAGGGCTCGGTCGCGCTCGACGGCGTGTCGCTGACGGTGAACGAGGTCGAGGAGAATCGCTTTTCCGTGCTGCTCATTCCACATACTTTGGCTGTGACGACGCTCGGCGCGCGAAGGGCAGGGGATGCGCTCAACATCGAAGTCGATCTGATGGCGCGCTATGCGGCAAGGCTGAGCGAAGCGGGATAACGCGAGAACCGAACACCGCCGTCATGCCCGCGCTTGTCGCGGGCATCCACGAATTCGCTGAGCGAGAAATGTCATTTCATCCGAAGCCGAGCGTTTCGACGAGATGCAGAATGCCGAGGCCAAGCCGGGGCATGATCTGCCAAAGCACAACGTAAGTCAGGAACACTTGCGCCGCTATCGCAAGCGGCCAAGCGAGCGCGACTTGCACCGTCAGGATTGATGACGAGATAAGGCGCACGACAATCGGCATGGTTTCGCCTTCGCGCAAATTCGACAGCAGGAAATTTCTGGTCCAGGGCAGCGTGCGCAAGAAGGAAAATCCGGCGATGAAAAGATTGATCACGCTCGGGATCATCGTCGAAAACAGCGTGGCATAAAGCCACCAGAACTCAGGCGCCGCCGGATCGCGTTCGAGCATTCCCAAATAAAAGCGCGAAGGCGGCAGAACGCGCGCCTGTTCGCCGCCGCCCTGTTCAGCGAGGAAATTGAACAGGTCGTTCGACCACACCATTGCGAGCGCCAGGATTGTAATCAGGACAGATGCGACGACCGCATCGACGAAGGCGAGCGCATATGGCCAATAGCCGCCTTTCTCGACGCCATAGCGAAGCAACAGACGCGTCAGGCCGAGCGATAGCCAGTCGAACGGGGCGTTGACGATTGTGAAAAGGCTGAGAAAGAGGAGCAGGGGCTTCACCTTATCCCAGTACATATATTCGGCCATAACCGGAGTTGATAGTGATCGTGCGGCGAAAAAGCAGAGCATGAACACCAGCGCGCTATAGACGCTGAGCCACTGGCCTTGCCAGTTGCCCTGGTTCGCCTTGATCGAAAGTGCAACTGCAGCGACAGCGGAAACGGTAGCAAGAGCGAGAGCGCCAGCGAAAGCGAGAAAGCTGGTGAATGCGAGAGCGACAGCGAGGGCGAAAGCGCCAACGCCAGCCCCAGCGCCAGCGCCAACAAAATGGTAAGGGATAACGATAGCGAAGGTGGCGATGGTAGCACCGGCAGCAGCGCGAACGCCAGCCCCAGCGATAGCGAACGCGAGAACGGCAGCGAAAACAAGAGTTAATGCCACTACCCAGACAAGTATGGGCAAGCCTTCGGCGTGCATAAATTTAAAAAAGGAGACGCCAAAAAGCACGAAAGCGATAGTAAATCCTGCCCGGAGCCAACCGTCCGCTTCCTTAATTCCCAACGCAGACTCCGCCGGCCCGACATGGCCAGCAATCGTCCAAGAGAAGAAAATGACGACGATCGGGTAAATGAGCGCGAGCAGCAGGCAGCGATCATAGGCTGCCGCTGTCCAGACATGCGCCGGTTCGCTGAGGATGCGCGCGCGCTGCGATGGTGGGTTGTCGCCGTCGAAAAATCGGTCGATCCACGCAAGAAACGCTTTCAGCCTTTGCGCGTAGCCGTCATCGGCCGAGCGATAGCCGGCGAGTCTGGCGCGTTCCCGGTGGAATCTCTCGCGAAGGCCGCTGCCCGCCGCTTCCGCGCCGCCGCCTAGCGTTTCATAATACCAAAGAAAAACGCAGGCTAAGAGCGGTCCCGCACAGAACGCGACCACCCAGATGAGATCCTTGACCGAAACGCCGTATACGACTCCGATATCGTCAGCGAGTCCGCTTGCCTTCAGAAACGCGACCGGCGAGCCCGCGATCGCGCTGGCAATCGCCAACGCTGGAGTGAGTTCCACGAATTTATTCGGCTTATCGTCCCCGGCCATAAAGTGATCCGACAAAGGCGTCTGAAATTCAATCTTCAATCTATTGGCTTTCTGCGGAAAAGTGTATCCGTGCTGACAGACGTATCGCCGTGTGACATAAGCCCGGCCAAGAACTAAAGGGCGCGATAGCCCTCTCCCATAGGGAGAGGGTGGCCCGGCGAAGCCGGGTCGGGTGAGGGGTATGCGTCTCGGCAATTCTGGTTGCTGAGCCGGTCGCCTCCTGCCCGCCTTTCAAAACAGAGATTGTTACCCCTCACCCGGCTGCTTCGCAGCCACCCTCTCCCAAAGGGAGAGGGTTGCGCGCTTTCATGGAGTCGCCTGAATGGCAGGTTTTGCACCCGACGATGATGATTCCGCGCCAGTTCCCGGCGCGAATATTCTCGTCGTCGCCACCAAGTTCAACGCTCGCATCGTCGCCATGCTGCGCGAAGGCGCGCTTGACGCGTTGCGCGCGCTGCAGGCGCAGGCGAAAGTGATCGAGGTTCCCGGAGCGCTGGAACTCGCCACCGCGACCGCGATCGCGCTCGACGACGCCGAGCTTGCCGGCGCGCCCTATGATGGCGTCGTTGCGCTCGGCTGCGTCATCCGCGGCGAGACCTATCATTTCGAACTCGTCGCCAATGAAAGCACGCGCGCGCTGATGAATCTTTCCGTCTCGCGCCGCCTGCCGCTCGGCAATGGCGTGCTCACCGTGGAAAATGAAGCGCAGGCGATCGTGCGCGCCGATCCGAAACAGGGCAACAAGGGCGCCGACGCCGCGCGCGCAGCGCTGGCGCTCGTGCGCCTCAAGCGGGGCGCGGCATGAGTCTGGATCAACGTTCGGCGGCGCGCCTCGCTATCGTGCAGGCGCTGTATCAGATGGAAGTCGCCGGCAAGGGGCTCAACGAGATTTTCGCCGAATTCGAGTCGCATTGGATCGGGCGCGAGATCGAAGGCGCGCAATATAAGCCGGCCGACGCCGGCTTTTTTCGCGACGTGCTGCAGGGCGTGCTGACCGATCAGATCGCGATCGACCGGCAGATCGATCGGGCGCTCGCGGGCGGCTGGCCGCTGTCGAGATTGGAGTCGGTCATGCGCGCCGCTTTGCGCGCCGGCGCCTATGAGCTGCGCTCGCGCAAGGACGTTCCGGCGCGCGTCGTCATCAAGGAATATGTCGACGTCGCCGGCGCCTTTTTCGGACCGACCGAGTCAGGCATGGTCAACGCCGTGCTCGACAAGATCGCGCATGAGGAGCGCGCCGAGGAGCTAAGTTAGAATTTGTTTCTTCCTTCTCCCGCTTGCGGGAGAAGATGTCGTCACGAAGTGACGACGGATGAGGGCCCTCACCAGACCCCGCTTCGCCGGCAGTCGAAGGCTTCCGCATGCCGCAACGCTATAGCGAAGACGACATCATCGCCCGCATCTTCGCGCCGATCGCCGGCGCGGCGGCGCTGGGCTTAAAGGACGACGCCGCGCTTCTGCCTCCGCAAAGCGCGCCGCTCGTCGTCACGACCGACATGATCGTCGCGGGCGTGCACTTCTTCGCCGACGACGCGCCGGCGCTGATCGCCAAGAAGGCGCTGCGCGTCAATCTCTCCGATCTCGCCGCCAAGGGCGCCGAGCCGATCGGCTTTCTGTTGGGCCTGGCGCTGCCCGCCAATTGGACCAACGACTGGCTTGAGGCCTTCGCCGCGGGCCTCGCCGAGGATGCCCGCGCCTATGGCGCGCCGCTCATCGGCGGCGATACGGGGGCGACTCCCGGCCCGCTGACCATTTCGATCACGGCGCTTGGGCGCGCGCCACGCTTCGTGCCGCGCAGCGGCGCGAAGCCCGGCGACGCGATCTTCGTCTCGGGGTCGATCGGCGACGCCGCGCTGGGACTTGCCGTTCGGCGCGACGCCGCGCTCGCGGCGCGCCTCTCGGCCGGCGCGCGCGACAATCTGATCGGGCGCTATCTGCTGCCCCGGCCGCGCCTCGATCTTTCGGCCTGGCTCGCCGCCAACGCCAGCGCCGCGATGGACATTTCCGACGGGCTCGCAGGCGATCTCGCGAAGCTCTGCCGCGCCTCCGGCGTCAGCGCCGTTGTCGACCTCGCGTCCGTGCCGCTGTCGGACGCGGCAAATGAGGCGATCGCGATCGACGCCGCTCTGTTCGAAAGAGCGATAACTGGCGGAGACGACTACGAAATCCTCATCGCGTGCGGCAGCGGCGCGGCGCTTCCGGCGCCGGCCTGCCGCATCGGCGAGATTGTGGCGGGAAATGCGCCGCCGAGCTTACTTGACGCACAAGGAAAACCCGTGTTTTTCAAAAAATTGTCCTTCCAGCACTTCTGAAAAATAGTCGCGCGTCCCGCCATTGCCGCCCGGCGACGTTTCTGGCAGAAAGCCCGCCGGAAAGCTGCTGTCCCCGCCCGATTCGCTCGGCGGGGCCGCTGCTCCTTTTTTTGTTGCGCGACTCCGTTCGCGGCGACGCGACCAATTCGGCCATTCCCCGGTCGAGGAACGAAAAGGCGAAGCCAAAATGGTTCTGTTTCTAACCATCGTCTTCGGATTGATGTCTATCGTCTACGGCGTGAAGACCTCGCAGGAATTGCTCGCGGCCGATCCGGGGTCGGCGCGGATGCAGGAAATTTCGGGCGCCGTCGCCGAGGGCGCGCAGGCCTATCTCAATCGCCAGTATAGAACGATCGCCATGGTCGGCGGCGTGATCTTTCTGGTCCTCGTCATTCTGCTCGGCTGGGCGGTGGCCTTCGGGTTCATGCTCGGCGCCGTGCTCTCCGGCGCGGCCGGCTATATCGGCATGAACGTCTCGGTGCGCGCCAATGTCCGCACCGCGCAGGCGGCGACGAAATCGCTCGCCGGCGGCCTCGACATCGCCTTCAAGGCCGGCGCGGTCACCGGACTGCTCGTCGCCGGTCTCGCACTGCTTGGCGTCGCCGTCTATTACGCGATCCTGACCTGGTTCGTCGGCTATGCGCCCTCGGATCGCACGGTCGTCGACGCGCTCGTGGCGCTTGGCTTCGGCGGGTCGCTGATTTCGATTTTCGCCCGTCTCGGCGGCGGCATCTTCACCAAGGGCGCCGACGTCGGCGCCGATCTCGTCGGCAAGGTCGAGGCGGGCATTCCCGAGGATGATCCGCGCAATCCCGCGACGATCGCCGACAATGTCGGCGACAATGTCGGCGACTGCGCCGGCATGGCGGCCGACCTCTTCGAGACCTACGCCGTGACGGTCGTCGCCACCATGGTGCTTGCCTCGATATTCTTCGCCGGTCAGGAAGGGCTGACTTCGGCGATGATCTATCCGCTGGCGATCGGCGGCCTGTCGATCCTCACCTCGATCGCCGGCACCTATTTCGTGAAGATGGGCGACGACGACACGCCATGGGGCAAATTCGCCGCCCCCTATTTCAAGCAGCTCGGCATCGACGATTCGATCATGGGCGCGCTGTATAAGGGGCTCATCGCCGCGGGCGTGCTGTCGATCGCCGGCCTGTTCCTGGCGACGACCTTCACCGTCGGCTGGGGCGAGATCGGCAAGGCGAACGGCGAAGCCATTCACGGCTATGGCCTGTTCCTCTCGGGCATTCTGGGCCTGATCGTCACCGGCGCCATCGTCTACATCACCGAATATTACACCGGCACCGGCAAGCGTCCGGTGGTGTCGATCGCTCAGGCGTCGGTGACTGGCCACGGCACCAATGTCATCCAGGGCCTCGCCGTGTCGCTTGAATCCACCGCCGCGCCGGCGCTCGTCATCGTTCTCGGCATCATCCTCACCTATGAGCTTGGCGGGCTCTATGGCACGGCGATCGCGGTGACGACGATGCTCGGCCTCGCCGGCATGGTCGTGGCCCTCGACGCCTTCGGCCCGGTCACCGACAACGCCGGCGGCATCGCCGAAATGGCGGGCCTGCCGAAAGAAGTGCGTCGCAACACCGACGCGCTCGACGCCGTGGGCAACACCACGAAGGCCGTCACCAAGGGCTACGCGATCGGCTCGGCCGGCCTCGGCGCGCTGGTGCTCTTCGCCGCCTACACCAATGATCTGAAGCACTTCATCGAAGCGGGCGTGCCCTTCTTCAAGGGTATCGACAAGGTCGATTTCGATCTGTCGAACCCTTACGTCGTGGCGGGACTCCTGTTCGGCGGCCTCATTCCGTATCTCTTCGGCGGTATCGCCATGACCGCGGTGGGCCGCGCCGCCGGCTCGGTGGTCGTCGAGGTGCGCCGCCAGTTCAAGGAAAAGCCCGGCATCATGGCGGGCACGGACCGGCCGGATTACGGCCGCGCCGTCGATATGCTGACGCAGGCGGCGATCAAGGAAATGATCGTGCCCTCGCTCCTGCCGGTGCTGGCGCCGATCGTCGCCTTCGTCGTCGCCTGGATTCTCGGCGGCAAGGCCAACGCCTTCGCCGCGCTCGGCGCGCTGCTCCTCGGCGTCATCGTCAACGGGCTGTTCGTCGCGATTTCGATGACCTCGGGCGGCGGCGCCTGGGACAACGCCAAGAAATCCTTCGAGGACGGCTTCGTCGACGAGGCCGGCGTCAAGCACGAGAAGGGCTCCGACGCCCATAAGGCGGCGGTGACCGGCGACACGGTCGGCGACCCCTATAAGGACACCGCCGGCCCCGCCGTGAATCCGGCGATCAAGATCACCAATATCGTCGCGCTGTTGATGCTGGCGATCCTGGCGCATTGAGGCTGAAAGGCGTCAGCGACGAATACGCAACGGGCGGGGGAGACCCCGCCCTTTTCTTTCTAGGTAGATCGAGGAGCAGTCGGTGCTCAAACTCGTCATCGGCAACAAGCGCTATTCCTCCTGGTCGATGCGGCCATGGATTTTGATGAAGGAGTTTCGTCTTCCTTTCGAGGAGGTCGTCATCCCCCTCTATCGAGAGGAATCTAAAAGCGCGCTTCTCGCGCATTCTCGCGCGGGCAAGGCGCCGATCCTGCGCGACGGCGACACGAATGTCTGGGATTCGCTGGCGATTGTCGAATATCTCGCCGACCTATTTCCCAATCTTCGCATCTGGCCTCAACAAAGAGAAGCTCGCGCTCATGCGCGGGCGCTTGCCTGCGAGATGCACTCGGGCTTCATGGCGCTGCGCAGCGAATGCCCCATGAATTTGGGCCGATCGCCGCAGCCGGCCTCATTGACGGAGGCGGCCCGCGCCGACGCCGACCGCATCGGCGCGGCGTGGCGAGACGCGCTGGCGCGTTACGGCGGGCCATTTCTTTTCGGGCAATTTGGCGCCGTTGACGCCATGTTCGCGCCCGTCGTCCAGCGGTTCGAAAGCTACATGGTCCCCGTGTCGGATGAAGCGCGGCACTATATGCACGCAATCAGATCGCTTGCGTCCTGGAACGAGTGGAGCCAGTCCGCTCGGAGCGAGGAATGGCGCTTGCCTCAATATGAGCGCGACTGAGCGCAAGCTTTCGCTTTCCGTTTGCTGGATTCCAGACGATCCACCGGCGCATCTTGACGCTTCTTGATGAAACAAGATAGATATTTCAGTCAGCAGGAAGATGATGGCCGCCATGCGCGAAAAATTCGCCACTCAGGTCGACAGGGATCTGCTCGCCGAGATCCGCAAGATCGCAAAGCATGAGGGGCGGCAGCTTCAGTCCGTCATTGAAGAGGCTTTGCGCGCCCACGTTGAGGAACGCAGCAGGGCGAAGCCGCGCCGTCATGTCATGGATGCCTATCGGTCCAGCCTGACGCGCTATGGCGATGTTTATGAGAAGCTCGCCAAGTGAGCGGCAGGCGAACCGACTATCTGACGGTAGCCGAGATACTAGCCATTCATGATGATCTCATCGAACGATATGGCGGCGCGGCGGGGCTGCGCGATCTCGGTCAACTCGAAGCGGCGCTTTTTCGACCGCAAACCGGCTATTACGCCGACGAGATCGCGCAAGCGGTCGCGCTATGGGAAAGTCTTTCACAGAACCATGCGTTCATAGACGGCAACAAGCGTGTCGCCTTTGCCGCCATGTTCGCTTTTCTCGCGATCAACGGCGTTTCGCTTACGGCGACGGCTGACGAAGCATGGACCTTCGTCTCCGCCCTTTATGGAAGCGACGCCTTTCGTTTCGAGAAGCTTGAGGCTTGGTTACGCGAGCACTGCCGATGAACGGTTTCGGCGTAAGGCTTGACGACCTGCGCCTTAAGACGACTGGCGGGCCGGCTCGCGCCATGTGACTTTCCGCGGGGCGTCCTGCATTATTGCGGCCGACGAGCGCTCCGGTCGCAACTTCGGCGGCGCAGGCGGACGACATGACCCACCCCTTCTACTGCCTCCACACACATGGCTTTGTTCGTGTCGCCGTCGCGACGCCGAACGTGCGAGTCGCCGATCCGGCTTTCAATGTGGCGCGGACGATCGAATTGGCGCGGGAAGCCGATACCCATGGCGCCTCGCTCGCGCTGTTCCCCGAATTGGGACTGTCCTCCTATGCGATCGACGATCTCCTGCATCAGGAGGCGCTGCTCGACGCCGTCGAGGCGGCGCTTGCCGAACTCGTCGAGGCGTCTTGCGGCATACATCCGCTGATCGTCGTCGGCGCGCCGCTGCGTCATCGCGGCCGCCTTTATAATTGCGGCGTCGCGATCCTGCGCGGCCGAGTCCTCGCCGTGACGCCGAAGGTCTATCTGCCGAATTATCGCGAATTTTACGAACAGCGGCACTTCGCTTCGGGCGCCTTCATCGCGGGCGAAGAGATCGAGATCGCCGGACAAACCGCGCCGTTCGGCTCCGATACGCTTCTTGAAGCGACGGATTTTCCCGGACTCGTGATCCACACCGAGATTTGCGAGGACGTATGGGTTCCCATTCCCCCTTCGGCGCGTGCGGCGCTGGCGGGCGCGACCGTGCTGCTCAATCTCTCGGCGTCGAATGCGATCGTCGGCAAGTCGGACTATCGCGAGACTCTCTGCGCGGCGCATTCGGCGCGCTGCCTTGCGGCCTATCTCTATTCGGCGGCGGGGCAGGGCGAGTCGACGACCGATCTCGCCTGGGACGGCGAAGCGCTGATCTGCGAGAAGGGCGACGTTGTCGCCAAGGCGCCGCGATTTTCCGATGAGCCGCAACTGACGCTCGCCGACATCGACATCGGGCGCCTTCTCGCCGAGCGGATGCGGCAGGGCACGTTCGGCGCCTGCGCCGACGTGGAGCAGGGCGCCACGCACTATCGCCGCATTCCGTTTGAACTCGCCCCGACCTGCGATCGCGATCTTGGGTTTCTGCGCGAAGTGGGGCGCTTTCCCTTCGTTCCGTCCGACGAAGCGCGACTGGCCGAACTCTGCTTCGAGGCGTTCAACATACAGTCGCATGGGCTGGAACAGCGCCTGCGCGCCGCGAAGATCAACAAGGTCGTGATCGGCGTCTCCGGCGGATTGGATTCGACGCAGGCGCTGCTGGTGGCGGCGACGGCGATGGATGCGCTCGGCCTCCCGCGCGAGAATGTGCTGGGCTTCACGCTGCCGGCCTTCGCCACGAGCGAACGCACCAGGGCCAACGGCTGGCGGCTGATGCGGGCGCTCGGCGTCACCGCGCAGGAAATCGACGTGACCGCCGCCTGCAAGCAGATGCTTATCGATATCGAACACCCCGCCGCGCGCGGCGAAGCGGTTTACGACGCGACTTACGAGAATGTGCAGGCGGGGGCGCGCACGTCGCTTTTGTTTCGTCTCGCCAACCGCCATGGCGCGATTGTCGTCGGCACCGGCGATCTGTCGGAACTCGCGCTCGGCTGGTGCACCTATGGCGTCGGCGATCAAATGTCGCATTACAACGTCAACGCCTCGGTCCCCAAGACGCTCATCCAGCATCTCATCCGCTGGTGCGCCCGCGACGCGCGCTTCGGCGCGGAAACGGCGGCCGTGCTCGAGGATGTTCTCGCGACGGAAATTTCGCCCGAGCTTGTGCCCGGCGAAACGACGCAGCGCACGGAGGAGACGGTTGGGCCCTACGCCCTGCAGGACTTCAATCTTTACTACGCGACGCGCTACGGATTCACGCCGGCGAAGATCGCCTTTCTCGCTTGGCGCGCCTGGCGGCATGCGGCCGCCGGTTCATGGCCGAGCGGCATCGCCGAAAAGGATAAGGTCGCCTATGAACTGTCGACCATCAAGCATTGGCTCGGCGTATTCGTGAAGCGTTTTTTCGAGGCCAGCCAGTTCAAGAGGTCGGCGTTGCCGAACGGACCGAAAGTCAGTTCGGGAGGATCGCTGTCGCCGCGGGGCGATTGGCGCGCGCCGTCGGATTCTAGCGCCGACGCCTGGTTGCGCTCGCTCGACGACATTCCGTGAATCAGGGCGGCCGGCCGCTCGCAAAGAGCGGTCGGCTCACAAATCTGGGTCGGCGTCCGGCTGTCCGCTCAGGCGCGCCGGACGAGGCCGAGGACGACCGAGACCAGCAGCAGGACCAGCGCGATCCAGAACAATATGCGCGCGCCCTCAACCGCGACGCCGGCGACGCCGCCGAAGCCAAGGAAGGCGGCGATCAGCGCGACCACAAGAAAGACGACGGCCCAATACAGAAGGTTGCCCATTTTGACCTCCGCGATTTAACTCACGTCATAGAACGCGGTTACTGGTCACATGTTCCGAAGCCGAAAAGCGCGGAACTGAGGGAACAAACTGCTCAGGTATCGACGCCGCCAAAATTGGCGTTAGAATGCTTGACAGCATCCGCGTCACTCGCCCTTGGACGTCATGTGCTATTCGCTTGAGGCAAGCATTACCGCTGGGTTTGGGCTGGGACTGGCCGGCTACGGCATGGTCGCGAAAGCGCTGCGCCACGACCGGCGCATGTTGCTGTTCGCCCTGTTTCCGGTGGTGTTTTCGGCGCATCAATTCGTCGAGGCGGCGGTATGGTTCACCCGCAGCGATCCGGTCGCCGGCCAGCCTTTCCGCTATCTCTATACGCTGATCGCCTTTACGATGTGGCCGGTGTTGACGCCTTTGGCCGCCGCTTATGCGGAATCCGATCCGGAACGAAAGCGAATTTGGCTGACCATGGGCGGCGTCGGCTTCGTGCTGGCCGCTTTTCTTATCGCCAAGCTTGTCGGCGCCGACGGCATCGACTTGTCGGTGTATCGGCATTCCCTGGCGTATGACCCATTGTTCGAGCGTCCGCCGCTCGTGACCGATTTTCTCTATCTCCTGCTGACCGTGACGCCGCTCATCCTCAGCGAGCGCAGAGCGATCAATGTTTTCGGGGTTGCGGTGTTGACCACTTTCTTCCTGGCGCTCGCATTCAATCGGCCGGCCTGGTATTCCGTGTGGTGTCTCGCCGCCGCCCTGTTCAGCTTGATTATCGCGCTCGCGATCGAAGAGGCGCGCAGCTCCGACTACGACGAACTGGAAATGCAGCGCTAGATCGCATTCACGACTCTTCGATTCATGAATGCGATCTAGTTTCTTGAATTGACGCATTTTCTACGCCGAACCGGCATCCACTTCGGCGGAAAATGCTCACACCTAATTCAGAGGCTTCCAATTGTCGGCGATGAAGCCGCGCGGGTCGACCTTGGTGATCTGGCGAACGATCTGCGCAGTCGGCCCGACGCATTTCCATTCGTAGATCGTGTCGTGACCCGTGGCCGCCATCGGGATCATGTCCGAGCCGGGATTGTCTTTGCAGAAGGCCGTGGCGCCCGGCAGGCTTTGTGAGGCGTTCGCCTTGCCGCAGACGAGATTCGCGCCGACATTGCACAGCCACGCCTTGCCGCCCATGCAGCGATAGCTCGTGCCGTTGCGAATAACGGCGTTCGGCGTCTCTTTCGAAAAACCGAAGAGTTGGCGGGCTTGCGGAACGAGCGCGGCGGGAATGGGCTTCGCCTTGTCGTCGTCGCCGACCTTGGCGCAGCGCGTGCCGACGGCCTGCGCCTGAGCGAAGCTGAAAAGAGCGATCACAATCAGGAATGAAAAAAACGCCGGTCGAAACATCGTATTCTCCCCGATCTAGTGTCCTGTCTCTTAAATATCGACTATTATTGGTTTGCAATTGATTTGCATGATGGAGGGCTGCGATGGCGCGGCCGATCAAGCGGCTTGAGACGGAACCAGCGGTAGCGGAAGAGTTGCGACG
>Ga0194120_10002486_pt1 | contig 31529 bp, 30 predicted proteins | sample TA2MahCa65mmetaG_FD_148642 | JGI IMG/M metagenome (GOLD analysis project Ga0194120, IMG submission 148642) | Freshwater microbial communities from Lake Tanganyika, Tanzania - TA2015019 Mahale Deep Cast 65m | ecosystem: Environmental > Aquatic > Freshwater > Lake | place: Tanzania: Lake... | reverse complement strand
GTCGCCGCCGGTGTGCCGTTCAAGGATGGGAAAATGAGACGGTCAGGAAGTGTGAACCGCGACAGAAACGATCAGTCCGAGAGGACCGCCGCCTGAACCTCATTTACACACCTATTGACAAGACCTCTGCTGCTGCAGCCTTGCCGCCTGAGCGAGAGTGCAATGGCAGGGGCGGGATGCGTTTCAAGGCCTTCTTTTTCCACTGGCGCTTGATCAGTGACCCGAGCACGAGAGTATAGGTGTTGCTCGGGAGCGGCATCTCTTCTGAGAGTTTCGCAGCCAGGACCTCGTTTTTCTCCTCCTCGCGCCACTCATACCAACGATACGTGGGGATGACGATGAGCATGTAGGCCGGGACTTCCGGCATCACCCGCACCTGTTTTCGCACGAGATAGGCCTCTCCGATTTCTTCGAGGGCGGAAAGCTCGTTCGCGAGAGCCTGGGCTGCCTCACGTGACAGGTCGTGCGGGAGGAACAGGTCATCCGGTGTGATTTGTTGCCGTTCCTCTTCTGCCCGGGCGAGCAGCTCGCGCCGTTCCATGGCCCGTTCGCGATAGCCTGCGGCGTCTTCCTGCTGCCCGGTGCGGACCAGAAACTCTTCTGCCAACGCCGCAGCCGAGAGAAACGACTCCTGATCCTTCGCGACGGCCCGTTCGAGCCGCTCCAACCCCGTCCGATCGCTTTGCGCCAGAAGCAGTCGGCCGAGCGCGAAATTGGCGCTGACATGGTCGGGTGATCGGTCCACCAATTGGCGAAACAGCGGGATCGCGGCGTCGCCTCCATCGAGCACTTCAGTTTTCGTCGCATATTCCCACAGTTCGTCTTCCGTCAATGACTCAGCAAGCGATTTTTCCCACAGCGCAACCACACGAGCCTGAGAGGCCTGGCTCTCGTCGTATTTCTGCTTCCAGGTTTCCTTGACCTGCTCGGCCCATTCGCGGTTGAGCTGTTCACATAACGCATCGCACGTCTTGCCTAGGAAGTATCGGGCTGCGTGATCCTGTTCTGTGCCAAGCAATTGAGGAATGGTGGAAGAGGTGGAGTCGGACGCTTTGTTCTCGGGGAGCCGCGCCAGAGCTGCTAATCGATCTGCCAGCGAGGGGTGTGTATCGGCATAGCCGGTCTGTTCGTGCGTCGCTTCGCTGAAAAAGGCCTGGGCCCGTTCCCGGTGCGCCGGCATCTGAATTGAGCCGGCCAAATCATGCAAATAGGACTCGGGTGGTGTGGCGGTCTTTTTGTTTCGCCGGTCGAGCGACGGCCAGAACGACTCCTGTAACATTCGTCCAACGACAGAGAGGCAGGCGAGGGCGTCCTTCATACAGTGCGGGCCAACGAGGCGCGCTGCATTGCGGTCGGCTTCATACTCTTGTTCCCGTGCCATGACGAACGAATAGGCATTGAAGAACGGCGCGTACCACGCCAGGAACTTTGTGAAGACGAACGACGCCCAGTGCTATTGTACTGAATTAATCGACGGATTGCGCACCAAAAATAGCTTTTAGATCTCAGCAGTTACGGCTTTTGAGAAAACGTTACTAATGATGTATGGCTCTGGCAATGTTTCCGCGTAGCAGACGCTTTGAACGTCTTACTAGGACTGACACGGCTGATTTCACCCTGGGGGCAGTCGACAGCAGTCAGGGCAGTTTTGATGGGAGCGCCGAAGGCCTTCAGGCGGTTGGTCGGAGCCTGAAGGACGATAACGGCAATGGTGAAATTTGGGATGTTCTGCTGAAAAGCAAGATTGCGGTCAACGGTTACAACTTCGTGCCTCTCGATTTCCTTGGCCAATCGACGGTCAATGCACTCGTCGAGGAGGATTCTCACGAAGCCTTGGCGAGCATGCGAGTTTTGGCTTCTTCGAGGAAGGCAATCACTTGCTCACGCGTGACCGTCGGAAACCCTTGCAGAAAGTCGTCGATCGTTTCGCCGCCTTCCAAATACTCAATCAGAGTTTGAACTGGGACACGGGTTCCTGCAAAGACGGGCGTCCCGCCGAGTACGTCGGGCGATGACGTGATGAGGGGTGGCTTCGCGGTAACCATGATTCCCAAGGATAACGAGGCCAGGGGTGATTTACAAGCAACCTATTGGTTGTAAGCGGCCGTGGTATGCCGGATGCCAGGTGTCGGCTCTGTCGTCACATGGCATGCCAAAGGACGACTCAGGTGACAGTCGTGAGAGGCAAGGGATAAGGGACAAGAGGCAAGGAACAAGATGGGCGGGGTGTCTTATCGGCGGACTATGTTAGGATGCGCCGCATGTCGGTGCTCAAGCACGTCTTCTGGATTTTTCTCGCCCTTCTTGCCGCCGTAGCCCTCGCGTTCATTGCCGGTGTCGTCAACCCTCATGAAAAAGTGAACGGGCTCTGGTTGGTCGTGGCGGCGGGGTGTATCTACACCTTGGCCTATCGGTTTTACGGCCGCTGGATCGCCAGGCAGGTGGTCGAGCTAAACAATCAGCGCGTGACGCCGGCGGTGCGGTTGAACGACGGGGTCAATTTCCATCCCACCAACAAGGTCGTGCTCTTCGGCCATCACTTCGCGGCGATTGCCGGAGCCGGTCCGTTGCTGGGTCCGGTGTTGGCGGCACAGTTTGGCTTCGTGCCTGGGTTTCTCTGGCTGGTGATCGGCGCGGTGTTGGCTGGGGCGGTGCAGGACTTCATCATCCTCGTCGCCTCGATGCGGCGCAATGGGCGCTCGCTGCCTGAAATTGCGCATGATGAACTCGGATCGGTCACAGGGACGGCCACGGCTGTCGCGGTCCTGTTTATTGTGGTGGTGGCACTCGCGGGGCTTGGCTTCGCGGTGGTGAACGCGCTCTATGAGAACGCCTGGGGGACGTTCACGATTGCGATGACGATTCCTATCGGCCTCATCATGGGCTTTTATCTCCAGAAGTTTCGTCCAGGCGCGGTGGCGGAAGTGTCGATTCTAGGCGTCGTCCTGCTGATTGCGGCAGTGCTCTTTGGCCGAGTCGTCGCGCAGTCGTCGTATGCCTGGCTGTTTGAGTTCGACCGGCCGGCCTTAGTGTGGTTGTTGGCCGGCTACGGATTTCTCGCCTCGGTGCTGCCGGGTTGGATGTTGCTGGTGCCGCGCGGGTATCTCTCCACCTTTATGAAACTCGGCGTGGTGTTTTTGCTCGGCTTTGGGGTGATCCTCATGGCGCCGACGATTGAAATGCCGCGGGTGACGGCCTTCGCATCCGGCGGAGGACCGATTATTCCGGGCACGCTCTTTCCGTTTCTCTTCATCACGATCGCCTGCGGGGCTGTATCGGGATTCCATTCGCTGGTGTCGTCCGGCACGACGCCGAAGATGATCGAGCAAGAGTCGCAGGCGGTGGTGGGTTATGCGGCGATGCTATTGGAAAGTTTTGTCGGGGTGATGGCGCTGATCGCAGCCTCGGTGTTGATTCCCGGTGACTATTTGGCCATCAATACGACGTTAAGTGCTGAGGCGTTGGCGGCCATGGGCTTTGCCCCGTCTCGCATCGCGGAACTGTCACAGATGGTTGAGGTCGATGTCGCTGGACGCCCCGGCGGTGCCGTGTCCCTGGCGGTCGGCATGGCCTCGATCTTCGCGGCGCTGCCCGGTATGTCGGGGTTGATGGCCTATTGGTATCAGTTCGCGCTGGTTTTCGAGGCGCTCTTTATTCTGACGACGATCGATACGGGCACGCGCGTGGCGCGCTATCTCATTCAGGAAATGGCAGGGCGTGTCTATGCGCCGTTTCGTCGGATCAACTGGTTGCCTGGCGTATTGCTCAGCAGCGGGTTGGTGGTGGGGGCTTGGAGTTATTTGATCGGGACAGGGAATATCTCGACGATCTGGCCGATGTTTGGCGCGGCGAATCAGCTGCTCGGGACATTGGCGCTCTGCATCGGGACGACGGTGCTGATCAAGATGTGGAAGTCGCCCTATCTGTGGGTGACGGCAGTGCCGATGCTGTTTGTGGGTGTGATTACGCTGACCGGCTCGTATGAGATGTTCTGGATGTTTTTGAAGAAGGCGGGCACGGCGGCAACAGGGCAGGCCTTTGCGTTGTATCTCGACGCGGTGCTGGTGGCGGTGGTGGCAGTGCTGGGCTTGATCGTCTTGAGCGATGGGATGCGGCAGTGGTATGGCTATGTGATTTTGAAGCGGCCGTTTACGTCGAGTGAAGTGGTCGTGATGGCGGGTGGAGGATCGGCGGGCCGAACCCAGACGGCGATTTGCTGTGATGATGAGAAGAGGTTTAAGCTCCCGCACGGGACCGGGTGTTGTTAGCAGGATGTTGAAAAAGACCGCCAGCGGCGTTCTCACATCGCTCAGAGGCTCAACATACGACTCAGAGTATGCTTCGCCTCTTCGCTCGTTGCGGCCTTGCTGGACGGCCTTTTTGACCATCCTGCGAGTCTTGTCGGTATGTGGGGGTGTCTTCACGTTTGACGGATGACGTTTGACGAATAACGAGGAGGGAACCGTGGCTGATCAGTTTTCGTTCGATGTGGTGTCGGAAGTGAATATGCAGGAATTGAAGAACGCGCTGGATCAGGCGACGAAGGAGATCAAGCAGCGGTTCGACTTCAAGGACTCCAAGACGGAGATCACCTTGAAGGAGAAAGAAAAAGAACTCGTGGTGGTGTCGGACGATGAGTATAAGCTGAACGCGGTGCAGGAGATCATCAAGCTCAAGTGCGTGAAGCGGGGGGTGTCACTGAAGGCGTTCACGCAAGGCGCCATTGAGCCGGCGTTGAGCGGTACGGTGCGGCAGATCGCCAAGATTCAGAGCGGGCTCGCGTCGGACAAGGCCAAGGAGATTACGAAGGCGATCAAGGATTCGAAGTTGAAAGCTCAGGCGCAAATTCAGGGTGAGCAGGTGCGGGTGCTCAGTAAGAGTAAGGACGAGCTGCAGTCGGCGATTGCGTTCTTGAAGGGAAAAGACTTCGGGGTCGATTTGCAGTTTACGAATTACAGGTGACAGGGTGGCGTGATGGGGGCGAGGCAGCGGGGATCGTTCCTCTGCTCTTGATCGCGAGGTCGTCAGGCTCATGACCCAACTCGTCGGCCTTCTGCTTCTGTTCCTTGGTACGACTCTGCTTGGCTGCAGTCGTAGCGACCCGATCGTTGTCATTCAGCTCCATCCCAAGAACCCCGACATCATCTACGTTGCCACGAACGACTACATTTATAAGACGCGGGACGGCGGTCGGACCTGGACGAATCTGTCACGCGGCATGAGCCATTCGCGTGTTATTTCAATGGCGGTCGATCCGGTCTATCCGGCGACGGTCTATGCCGGGACAAAAGGCGACGCGGTCTTTAAGAGTCACGACGGCGGGCAGCGCTGGATCCCAATGCGCACGGGACTGGATGATACGACGATTACCTCGGTCGTCAATCAGTTCCTCTTCGATCCGGCCGACAATCAGCACATTTATCTTGCGACGACGATGGGCGTGTTCGAGACGAAGAACGGCGGCGAGAATTGGTCCAAGCGCATGGACGGTATGAAGGAAGTACTCATGGTCGTGACGCTCGGCATGGATCCAACGAGGAGGCAGACGCTGTATGCAGGCACGAGCGGCGGCGTGTACAAGTCGGTCGATCAAGCCGGTCATTGGGAGAAAGTGAATAACGGATTGGTGCCGGCGGGGATGCTGAAAACGTCGCGTGCGCTGAATGTGACGTCGATCCTGGTCGATCCCTTCGAGCCGAACACGGTGTATGCCGCGACACTGAGCGGGCTCTATAAGACCCTCGACGGCGGCCAGGCATGGCAGCGGATCGGGGCATCACTGTCCGACCAAATGATCATCGGGATGGTGTTGGATCGCGCGAGGAGGAACGTGATTTATCTCGTCGGACGCGATGGCGTGCATTGCAGTGATGACGGCGGGATGACATGGAAGACTCTGAATAACGGACTTGCGACGACCAATGTCCGATCGATCGCGCAGAGCGAGACAGATCCGAACCTGTTCTATGTTGGCACCAACGGCAGTGGTTTGTATCGTAGTGCCAATTCGGGTGAAATATGGGAGCCGATATCGACGGTGTTGAAGGGATGATCCTAGCCCGCATGATTCATGAACACTTCCGCTACAATCGCCGATCCGCTGTTCCGACAAGCCTGTGGCCGGCGGGCTCGCCCCTCGGACAGTCGACGTACTGCACGAGTACGCCTCAGGTCCTCAGGGCTCCGCGCGCCGGTCTCACGACGCGGCTTGGCAATTTCGCGACGAACTGTTATGAATAATGCGGGCTAGCGGCGCTTCGTGTTGAAGTCTGAATCTCCGATGGAGGGACCGACTCCCCGGCGTTGAATGGCCGAAGCGCCCTCATGGTTTTGCGCGTTGTCGATTTCGAAACCGGTACTGCTGGGCATGGTGGTGTCTTGAAGATCTGTTCCGGGCCGATGGGACAATTGGCTGTCGTGAATGTCATCTCCTCGGCGAGGACGAAGCGATTCTCCGACATTGCTGTAAGGGGACACGGAGGCGCCGATATCTGCGCCAAAGTTGGCATTCAATTTCGTGTCTTCGATGTCTCCACCGATGCGGGAGCGCAACGTGGTGTCTTGAATTTCCATGCCTGTGGGTGCGGCTGACGGAGGCTTTTTGGAGGAGAACTCTTTTCTGATCGCCTCTTCTTCGTCATGCAGCTGTTGTTTCACCCGGCCGCTTCGCTCGTAGTCCGCACTCTCAAGCTCTTGGTGCGCGTCCTTCAATTTATCCAGACGGGTCCTGAGCGAAAATAACTCATTTCTCGCGCGAGCTACTGTGCCGACAATCTCGCTGAGTGTGTATTGGCGGGCAAAGGTTCCGAGCTTCGGCGCGACACCGGCTCCTCCACCGAGTCCCCCGTTTCCTGACCCGACCCCAAAACCGGTCGAATTGAAGACACCCTTTTGCTGGACGGACTGTAAGATGTGATTGGCTTCGTCGATCAGATCGACGATCGCTTCCGGTGCGTCGTCAGAGGTGACGCAGCAGGACAGGAAGTTCCGATAGCGCTCCGAGAACTTTGACGCGTCAGTCTGTAAATCCACAATCTTGATCGGGTCACGATCCGGAACGTCATAGCCCTGTTTCCTGGCGTTCTCTCGAAACGATTCACTCGCTTGCTGGTCGTACAGCGGTTCGCAGCCGGCCCGTTTCTTCGTCGAGAGTTGCTGATCCTGAGTCTTCCCGGGACACCAATAGATTGATGCCGGTGCATTCAGTGGATTGTCCGGGTTGAATTCTTTTGCCTGCGCTGTCCTCGGTATCACGCCAAGCCCAGAGAGAGAGCATAGGGCTAGTGCGATCAAGAGAACTCGCGATGTGAGTGGGTGTAGTGTGTGCATGCCGTCATTCTCTTGCCCAAGCCTGCAGAAGTCAATGAAAGCTGAATAATTGGGCGAAGGGAAAACCATCCATAACCACCCGTTGAATAAAAGAAATTCTCCAAGAAATTACCATTGACAACAAGATTTACGAGAGTATACTCCCATCGTCGTGGGTAGAAGTGGATAGAAGTGGGTATTAGAGATAAGATGGAGACATGTCACAGGCAAGTATTAAATAGAGAAATATTGCAATGGCTTATGCATGGCAAATCCGAGGTGGTCTTGGATTGCACGGTGGGATATGGTGGACATGCCGAGGCAATTTTGGATAGTTCTGGTCTGTCTATGAAGCTGATTGGGCTGGATCAAGATTCTCGGGCGATCGCATCTTCACAAGAGCGGCTGAAGAGATTTGGCGAGCGAGTGGTGTTGAGAAGGGGAAATTTTGAGTGCGTGAAACACCATCTTGAGGAAATCGGGGTGCCGAACGTGTCGGGCGTACTCTTCGATCTTGGGGTGTCATCGCCTCAGCTGGATGATCCTGCCCGAGGGTTCAGCTTCACGCAAGACGGACCGCTCGATATGCGCATGGATCAAACATCCGAGATGGCGGCGGCGGACTTTGTGAATCGCTGTGCGGAGGAAGAGCTGGCCGACATTATTTTTCAATATGGAGAAGAGCGCTATTCGCGGCGTATCGCGCGCGCGATCGTGCGTGAGCGGGAACATCGGCCGATTAACACGACGGGTACGCTTGCGTCCCTTGTTGCTGGAGCCGTGCCGTCTGCGTATCGGCATGGACGGATTCACTGTGCGACGAGGACATTTCAGGCGCTTCGAATTGCCGTGAATCGGGAGCTTGAACGGCTGGAGCCGTCGCTTCGGGATGCCGTCGAGCTCCTGGCGCCGTTGGGGAGGATTTGTGTGATCTCGTTTCACTCTCTTGAAGATCGCATTGTGAAGCACACCTTTCGATCGTTGGCGCAAGGGCCTGCCGCGTGTCTGTCGGTACTCACGAAGAAACCAATTCTTCCCTCTGAGGAGGAGTGCCGGGAGAATCCACGGGCTCGGAGTGCGAAGCTGCGGGTGGCCGAACGGTTGCCGGAAAGGATGGCTGCATGAGGCTGCTGGCGATATGCGTGGGGTTGTGTCTGGTATTTCTGTTCGTGTGGGAGCGGGTGGATATGGTGCGGGTGGGGTATCAGGTCGAGCGGCTCAAGCAGGAAAAGACGGTTCTCGAGCGCGAGCGCGACCAGCTGCGCATCAAGGTCTCCGCGCTCAGTGCTCCCGATCGGGTTGCCAAGGTCGCGGCGGAACGCCTTGGCATGACACCACCTCAGAGGGGGCAGGTGATTGTGGTGCAAGCCGGGCCTTTGATGGCACCGCCCATGCAAAGTGCTCCAGTGGAACTCCGGGTCGCCAAGCATGAACCGGTCGATGTGAGGAGATAGTGGCTGGGTCTCTTCGGCGTAATCGTCGCTATGTGATGCTGCTGGTGCTTCTCGGCGGGTTTGGCATCGTCCTGTTTCGCTTAGTGTCGCTCCAAGTGTTGCAGGCCGCTGAGTTGACGGTGAAGGCGGACCGTCAGCATCAAAAGACTGTGTCGTTGGAAGGGGCTCGAGGCACCATCGTCGATCGCAATGGGAAGGTGCTGGCGATGAATCTGGAAGTGCCGTCCGTCTTCGGCGTGCCAACCGACGTGGACAGTCCGGCCAAAACGGCGCGTTTGCTCTCACCGGTACTCCACGTTCGGGTGAGTGAGTTGGAGCAGAAGCTGCGCCAAGATCGCCGCTTTGTGTGGCTGGCGCGAAAGCTGGACCCTGAGCAGGGACGATGGTTCGATCGCACGCGGGTCGAGGGGATCGGTGTGGTCATGGAGGGGCGTCGGTTTTATCCCAAGGGTCCCCTTCTTTCCCACCTCTTGGGCTTTGCAGGAATGGACGGCCAGGGGTTGGAGGGTATCGAACGCCGATATGAGTCAGACTTGCAGGGAGAGAAGCGGGTCACGGTCTTACAGCGTGATGCGAAAGGCCGCACGGTGTTTTCGAAGGGGCAGCAAGCTGAGCAGGCCCCTGCATCTGGCCATCGACTCGTGCTCACGATTGACGAAGTGATTCAGTACATTGTGGAAAAAGAATTGGACAATGCGGTGGCCCGCGCACAGGCAAAGTCCGGGACGATGATCGTGCTGGAGCCCAACAGTGGAGCCCTATTGGCGTTGGCGGGCAGCCCCCGTTTTGATCCCAACGTCCTCTCCAATTTGAGCCCGGACCGTTGGCGAAATCGCGCATTGACCGATGCCTATGAGCCTGGCTCCACCATGAAAGCGATCCTGGCCGCCGCAGCCATAGAAGAACGGGTGATGAAGCCTGAGACCCTAGTATTCGGGGAGCAGGGGAGTATGGCCATTGCGAGTACCGTCATCCACGATCACGAGAAGCTCGGCTGGTTGACGTTTGCGCAGGTCATTCAGAAGTCCAGCAATATCGGGGCAGCCAAGGCCGGCATGGCGCTGGGGGATCAGCGCTTGCACCAGTATCTCCAGACCTTCGGATTCGGGGCGCGGACGGAGATCGATCTTCCGGGAGAGGTGACAGGCTTGCTGAAAAACCCCAAAGCTTGGGGCCGGCGAACCGTGGCTTCCGTCTCGATGGGGCAAGAGGTTGGCGTCACGCCGATGCAAATGGTCACGGCGATTGCGGCGATCGCCAATGGGGGAGAGCTGATGAAGCCCTACGTCGTGTCGGAAATCCGCGATGCCCAGGACGAACTGAAGCGCCAGATCCTTCCCCAAGTCAGACGGCGGGTGATTTCGCGGGAGACGGCGCGTGCTGTAACCAGGATTCTTGAAGGAGTCGTGACTGAAGGAACGGGGGGAAAGGCTGCGATTAACGGATTTCGCGTTGCCGGAAAGACCGGTACTGCGCAGAAGATCGATCCACGCACCAGAGCCTACTCGGATTCCAAGTTCGTCAGTTCTTTCGTGGGGTATGTGCCGGCGGACAATCCCCGATTGGCCATGATTGTGGTGATTGATGAGCCTCAGGGAGAGGCTTGGGGTGGGGCTGTGGCGGCCCCCGTCTTCAATCGCGTCGGAGAGCAGGCGTTAAGTTATCTGGGTGTGTCATCGTCGGAGCCGGTCAAGCTGGCGATGGCGGCGAGCGGGCCATAGGCGGCGTGTAGTGGGATCGTCATGACGTTTGCAACAATGCTTCAGGCGCTTCAAGGACAGGTGGCGATCGTCGAGGGCGGAGGCGATCACACCATTTCGGTGCATGCCGTTACAGACGATTCACGCTCAATCCAGCCTGGGAGTGTGTTCATCGCGGTACAGGGCGAGCGGGTGGACGGGCATCGTTTCATTCCGGCGGCGGTGCAAGCCGGGGTGGCAGGTCTGGTTTCGCAACAACCGGTGGGGAATCTCTCGGTTCCATTTGTTCGCGTGGCGGACTCCCGCAAGGCGCTGGGTCTGCTGGGTAGCCGTTTCTATGGAGAGCCGTCGTCCCAGATGCGCATGATTGGCGTGACAGGGACGAACGGGAAGACGACGACGACGTATGTGTGCAAAGCCTTATTGGAAGCATTGGGCCAGCGGGTCGGCCTGATCGGGACGGTGGGCTATCAGATTAGCGGAGAGACTATTCCGGCCTCGCATACGACCCCGGGCGCGCTCGAGTTGCAACAGCTCCTTGCCAAAATGGTGGCAGGCAACTGTACCGCCGCCGTCATGGAGGTCTCTTCCCATGCCCTGGCCCAGGAGCGCGTTGCCGGCTGCGAATACGACGTCGCGGTTTTTTCCAATTTGACGCAGGATCATCTCGATTTTCATAAGACCATGGACGAGTACTTCCAGGCGAAGTTGCGGCTCTTCACCGGGTTGACGGGAACGCGCAAGTCCAACAAGCGGGCCATTCTGAACGTGGACGACCCGATGGGGCAACGCATCAAAGAATTGTGCCCAGCCCCGGTCTGGACATACGCGCTGAAAACTCAGGCGGATCTTCGGGCAGAACATGTGCGGCTATCGTTGGGGGGGACGACCTTCACGGCGGCGACCCCGGCCGGGTCCTTCCCCGTCGAGAGCCATCTGGTGGGTGAGCACAACGTCTACAATTTGCTGTCCGCGATTGGCGTTGCGCTCAATGAAGGGGCGACGCCGGATCAGATACGAGCAGCGGTGAGGCAGGTGACCAATGTGCCGGGGCGATTCGAGCGTGTAACGGCGGGGCAGGCGTTCACCGTCGTGGTCGATTACGCCCATACGGAAGACGCGCTGGTCCGGCTGCTGACAGCTGCGGAGGCGCTAAAGGCGGGGCGTATCATCACCGTCTTCGGCTGCGGCGGAGACCGTGACCGCGGCAAGCGGCCGAAAATGGGAAGGGCGGCCGTGCGGTACAGCGATGTCGTTGTCTTGACGTCGGACAATCCCAGAACGGAGGACCCGCTGTCCATTTTGCAAGAAGTGGAAACCGGCGTGGCCGAGGCGCTCAAAGAGCGGCCGCACGTCGAGTATCGGAAAGTGACTGACCGGCGGGAGGCGATACACGCGGCAGTGCAAGAGGCTCGCGCCGGCGACATGGTGTTGATTGCGGGCAAGGGCCATGAAGATTATCAGATCATCGGGACGCAGAAGATCCATTTCGACGATCGTGAGGTGGCGCGTGAGGCCATCGAACGGTGCAGGGCCCGTGCGTAGCGTGGCCGGAGTGTCATAGGGGAGTCGCATGCCGCTATTCACCGTCGAAGAATTACGAGAAGTGATCAGCACCAAGGTCTTGGCCGGCGAGACGTCTGGTTGGATGAAGCAGCCCATTCGATGGATCAGTTTGGACAGCCGGTCAATTCGCCCAGGGGATCTCTTTTTAGCCATGAAGGGTGATCGCTTCGATGGACATGACTTCGTCGGGGCCGCATTGTCGCGGGGAGCCGTGGGAGCGATCGTCCACGATGCGTATCCTGTGGGAGCGCTTGCCGTCAAACCAGTGTCGAAGTGGACTGTGCCGTTTATTCTGGGGGTTCGAGACCCGTTATTCGCGTACCAACAGCTTGCGACTCACCATCGGAGCCGGTTTGCCATGCCTGTTGTGGCGGTGACGGGAAGTAATGGCAAGACGACTACGAAAGAAATGGTCGCAAGCGTGATGGCTCATCGGTGGAAGATTCTCAAGACGGAGGGGAATCTCAATAATCGTATCGGAGTGCCGCAGACCCTCTTTCGCCTCAATGGGCGTCATGAAGGGGCGGTCATCGAGATGGGGGTCGATCAGGTTGGCCAGACGACCAGGCTCTGCGAAATGGCCAGGCCTACCATCGGCGTCATTACCAACATCGGTCCAGACCATCTGGAATTCTTCGGAAGCATGGAGGGATCCGCGCAGTCGAAAGCGGAGTTGCTCGACTGGCTTCCTGCCGAAGGCACGGCGGTCTTGAATGCGGATGATCCCTGCTACGATTACTTGGCGTCGCGGGCTCGATGCCGCGTGCTGTCCTTTGGCCTGTCCGCGAAAGCTGATGTCCGCGCCATGGATGTGAAACCCGATGGGCGCAACGGCTCGATCTTTCGTTTGCTGTTTTCGGGGAAGGTGCGGCACACCATCGTCCGCATTCACGTGCAAGGGACTCATAACATTAGCAACGCGCTGGCTGCAGCGGCGGTCGGGGCCGTGCTCGGTCTTCCGGCTGCAGTCATCGCGCAGGGGCTCTCCCGGTTTCGGCCTGCGGCGATGCGGTCACAGGTCTTTGTCAGCCACGGGGTGACGGTCATCAACGATTGCTATAACGCGAATCCGGCCTCAATGAAGGCGGCCGTCCAACTGCTGGTGCAGCGGGGAGAAGGCCGGAAGAAGATCGCCGTGCTGGGCGACATGCTGGAGTTGGGGGTTGATGCCGTCTCGTTGCATCGGGAAGTCGGGGCCTTCGTGGCGCAGCAGGGCATCGATCAGCTCATTGCCTGCGGCACGTTGGGTAGGAGTTTGGCGGAAGGCGCAACCCGGGCGGGGTTCGATCGGGAGCACATCATCCTGGCGCCAGATGCCTCATCGGCGGCCGCCGCCGTGAAGGCGGTCGTGAAGCCCGGAGATGTCGTCTTGGCGAAGGCATCGCGTGGGATGAAGCTGGAGCAAGTGGTTCACGCGTTGCGCGGGACAAAGCGCGTGGCGAAGAAGGCATCGTAATCGGCAGTGTGTGCGGTCCGGCGCCAGAGACGCCGGACCGCGGGAATTGTCATCAGGCTATGCTCTATAACTGGCTCTATCCTCTGCATGCGGAGTTTTCGTTCCTGAACGTCTTCCGGTATCAGAGCTTTCGCATCATTTACGCCGCCGTCACCGCATTCTTGATCGCATTCGTCCTGGCGCCGTCCGTGATCCGGAAGCTCCAAGAGATCAAGTTGGGGCAGCAGATTCGCGACGACGGGCCGAAGCGGCATCTGGCCAAAAGCGGCACGCCGACAATGGGCGGAATCCTGATCATCTTCGCGGTCACCCTGTCTACCCTGCTGTGGGCCGACATCTCGCGGCCGATTATTTGGCTGGTGCTCGGCGCCACGCTGGGATTTTTCGCCATCGGATTCGCGGACGACTATCTCAAATTCGTGAAAGCCCAATCGAAGGGATTGACGGCGCGGCAGAAGTTCACGGCTCAAGTGTGTGTCGCGTTGGCTGTCGCACTCGTTCTGTATTTTTTGCCCGGGTACAGCACGAAGCTCAGCGTGCCGTTCTTCAAATCGTTCACGCCCGATCTCGGATGGTTCTACGTCGCCTTCGCGGTACTCGTCATCGTCGGCAGTTCGAATGCCGTGAACCTCACGGATGGTCTGGATGGGCTTGCGGTCGGTCCAATCATGATCGCCGCCCTCGCGTATACCGTGGTGGCCTATGTGACGGGTCACCGATTGATGTCGGAGTATCTCTTGATTCCTCATATCGAGGGGGCGGGAGAGCTGGCGGTGTTTACTGCCGCGATCCTGGGATCGAGTCTGGGGTTCCTGTGGTTCAACACGTATCCGGCGTCCGTGTTCATGGGAGACGTGGGGTCGCTTCCGCTTGGCGCAGCGCTTGGAACGGTGGCGGTCATTAGCAAGCACGAGCTGCTGCTGCTCTTGGTCGGCGGGGTCTTTGTGATTGAGGCGGTGTCGGTCATTTTTCAAGTCCTCTCGTTCAAATCGAGGGGAAAACGCATCTTTTTGATGGCGCCGATTCATCACCATTTCGAAATGAAGGGCTGGGAAGAGCCCAAGGTCGTGGTGCGTTTATGGATCATCGCGATTCTGTTGGCGCTGCTGAGCCTCAGTACGCTCAAGTTGCGGTGATGTCATGGTGAGTATGGAGACGATGGAGGTGGCGGGAAGCAGGGTCACGGTGGTGGGGCTCGCGCGAAGCGGCGTGGCGGCGGCTCGTCTGTTACAGGCGGCGGGTGCGGTGGTCACTGTGGCTGATAAGAAGGAACCATCGCAATTGGGGCGGATGCTTGAGCAGCTGGACCGGTCCCATGTCACGGTGAATCTGGGCGGTGGGTATGAGTCAGCGTTGGACACCGCCGATCTCGTGGTCATCAGCCCCGGGGTTCCGTATCGCATGGACGCGTTGGAGCGTGTTCGCCGTCGAGGGGTGAAGGTATTGAGCGAGCTGGAGCTCGCGTCGCGATTTCTCTCGGCGCCAATTCTTGCTGTAACCGGCACCAACGGGAAGAGCACCACAGTGACGTTGATCGGCAAGATGTTGCAGCGCAGTGGCAAGCGAGTGTTCGTGGGGGGCAATCTGGGGACGGCGCTCAGCGAAGCGGCCGGAGAGGCTCTGCATGCATCTCAAATGGGACACCCCGATCCGTTCGATCTGCTGGTCGTCGAAGTGTCCAGCTTTCAGCTCGAGACGGTGGAGCGGTTTCACCCGTGGATCGCCGCGATTCTCAATGTCACCGTGGATCATCAGGACCGGTATGAGTCGATCGACGAATATGTTGCGGCCAAACATCGGATCTTCGAGAACCAAACCGCGTCCGATTATGCCCTTTTCAATCTGGACGATGTGCGGGTCGCGGCGCGTAGACATCATGTGAAGGCCAGAGTCCTCGGGTTTACGAAAACGCCATCCTTGCCGCCTGATGTAGCCGGCGGAACCTATCTCGATGGTGATCGGATCATGACGACCGTGACCGGTGGGTGTCAGGAAGTGTGCCGGCGCGGCGAGATCAAGATCATCGGCCACCACAATGTCGAGAATGCCATGGCGGCAGCGACATACGCGTTGTTGAGCGGGTGTCCGCTGGACGCGATCCGATCGGTGCTCGGTGAGTTTCCAGGATTGGAACACGCGCTGGAAATCGTCCGGGATCGGCGCGGGGTGCGTTTCGTCAATGACTCGAAGGGGACTAATGTGGATGCCACCCTGAAGGCACTGGAGAGCATCGACCAACCGATTTGGCTCATCGCCGGAGGACGAGACAAGGGGGGCGATTTTTCGCGGCTCGCTCCAGCCATCCGCCGACGAGTCAAGCGGCTGGTCTTGATCGGCGAAGCCGCACCGCTGATCGCCGGGGCCGTGCCGGGCTATCCGGCCATCGACCGGGCGGGGACGTTGCGCGAGGCGGTTGAGTTGGCAGCTGCTGGAGCGGCAGCAGGTGAGGTGGTGCTCATGTCGCCGGGGTGCGCGAGCTTCGACATGTTCGCCGATTATCAAGACCGGGGGCGCCAGTTCAAGGCGCTCGTCAACGGCTTGCCATGACGACGCGCCCCGTCGGCGCGGACATCGTCTTGATGTGAGGGCCGATGACGGATGGATTCGACGAATTGAGGATGGAGAATGTCACGGAGATCGGCCGGAACGCTGACGTTGCCGTGGACGCCGGCCAGCCCGCGTCCCCCGAAACGGGTGGCGATGGATCATACCCTGCTGGGAATTACGGTCATTCTGGCGCTGATCGGCTTGGTCATGGTGTTCAGCGCAAGCGCCGTTGTCGCAGGCAATCGATTCCACGACCAGGGATTTTTTCTCAAGCGTCAGCTCATATGGCTTACGTGTGGGCTTGTGCTGCTGCATCTGGTGGCGCGCATCGACTACATCTGGTGGAAACGTCTGGCGATTCCCCTTCTCGGCTTGATGGGTCTGTTGCTCGTGATGGTGCTGGTCCCGTCGCTTGGGGTTGTGGCGAACGGGGCCAGGCGGTGGCTTCGATTGGGACCGATTTCGATTCAGCCGGCGGAACTGACGAAGCTGATCGCCGTGATCTATTTGGCGGCCTACTTGGCAAAGAAGGAGGACCGGATCACGAACTTCGGCAGCGGGTTGGTTCCGCCATTGCTTGTGATCGGGGTGCTCGGAGGTCTGGTCTTATTAGAACGAGATCTGGGAACCGTGGTGGTGATGGGCTCCGTTGCGATCAGTCTTTTGTTTCTGGGGGGAGCGCGTCTTTCTCACCTGGTGTCTCTCGGGCTCTGTGCCGTGCCGGTCGTCTTGGTGCTTGTCCTCGGGTCCAAGTATCGGCGCGACCGGCTGATGACATTCCTGTCCCCATGGAAAGATGCTTCGGACACGGGGTTTCAAATCACGCAATCGTTTCTGGCGTTCGGCAGTGGCGGCCCGTTTGGAGTGGGATTGGGCGAGGGCAAACAAAAACTCTTCTTTTTGCCGGAGGCGCATACCGATTTCGTGTTGGCGTTGGTTGGAGAAGAGCTGGGACTCGTCGGGACGGGGGCCATCATTCTGCTCTTTGCTGTGTTCGTCGTTCGGGGGTTTCAGGTTGCCGCGCGAGCACGAATGCCGTTCGGGCGGTACCTCGGTATGGGGATCACCCTGCTGATCGGCGGACAGGCGCTGATCAACGCCTCTGTGGTGACAGGGCTCGTGCCGAACAAAGGGTTGACCTTGCCCTTCGTCAGTTACGGGGGGTCGTCGCTGGTCACCTGTATGGTGGGGGTCGGGATCTTGCTGAACATCTCGCGAGATCGGCAGACGGGACGGGAAGAGTCCGGGCGGAGCGGCCGCGGTGGGTCGGGTCACCGATGACGATCGTGATCGCCGCCGGGGGAACGGGAGGCCATCTCTATCCGGCTGTGGCGTTGGCGCGGGAATTTCAGCGCAGAAATTCTTCCAGCCGGATCCTCTTCGTTGGAACCGAACGTGGCATTGAATCGAAGGTGCTCGCTCATGAAGGATTTGAATTGCTGCTCATCACGGCGAAGCCAGTGATGGGGAAGGGCGTTGTGTCCGTGCTGCAAGGGTTGCTCTCCGTGCCAGTGGGGCTTTGGCAGTCGCTCTGCATTCTCCGCAAGCACCGGGCGGATCTGGTGATTGGAGTGGGAGGCTATACGAGTCCGACCATGCTGGTTGCTGCAGCGCTACGAGGGATTCGGCGGGTGATTCTTGAGCCCAACGCCTACCCTGGCATGGCGAATAAAGCGGTTGCGCCATTCGCGCAAAGGATTTTTCTGGCCTTCGACTCGGCGGCGGATTTATTCGACCGAAGTAAGGTTCGAGTGGTTGGTACGCCCGTTCGGCAGGAGTTTTTGGCGCTATCCGAGCCGAACGAGGCGACGACGTCTGGCGGATCATGCGTGCATCTCTTGATTTTCGGCGGTAGCCAAGGGGCAAAGGCCATTAACAGTGCGGTGCTGGATGGGCTGGTCGCATTGACGGCCCGGCTGCCCCACCTGGCAATCACGCATCAAACGGGAGAAGCGGATTATCGTCGGGTGCAGGAGGTCTACGAGAAGTTGGGTGTACGAGCCAAGGTCACGCCCTACTTATATGACATGCCGACCGTTCTGCGCTCAGCTGACCTCGTGGTCGCGCGGGCTGGCGCCATGACGATCGCGGAGCTGACGGCCTGCGGAAAGCCGGCGATCCTGATCCCGCTTCCGACGGCGATTTATGACCACCAGATGAAAAATGCACGGGCCATGGAAGCAGCGGGCGGCGCGATCGTTCTGCCTCAAGCCGACCTGACTGGCTCGACGCTGAGCGACTCGATCACGGCGATGGTGCAGGACCCCTCACGGCTTCAGACCATGAGCGCCAAGAGCCGGGCGATGCGGCGCATCGATGCCGGTAAGGCGATAGTCCGAGAATGTTACGCACTAATGGGGGTGACACATGACGGCGACAGGTCTGTTGGAGAGGCAGGCGCCTAATGCGGTCCCGGAGCAAAGAGACGGGCGTCGTGCCTCATATGGACGCCAAGGAGTAACGCGCATGGGTATGTTTCGCAAGACCCAGCACATTCATCTGGTTGGCATCGGCGGTGCCGGCATGAGCGGGATTGCCGAGGTTCTGTTGACGATGGGATATCAGGTGACCGGCTCGGATCTGCAGGCGTCGGAAACCACCAGGCGGTTGGAAGAACTCGGTGGAAAGATTTTCTTTGGGCACCAGGAGTCGAACGTCGGCGACGCGCAGGTGGTCGTGATCTCTTCCGCTGTGGCGTCGACGAACCCTGAGGTGGCCGCAGCGAAGGCCAGGCAAATCCCGGTGATTCCGAGGGCCGAGATGCTCGCGGAATTGATGCGGCTCAAGTTCGGCGTGGCGATCGCAGGGGCGCACGGCAAGACGACGACCACCTCGATGGTGGCGAACGTGCTGGCGCAGGGCGGACTCGACCCCACGATGGTGATCGGAGGAAAAGTCAACGCGCTAGGCAGTCACGCGCGGCTCGGACGAGGCGATCTGCTGGTGGCGGAAGCGGATGAGAGTGACGGGTCGTTTCTCCGCCTGTCTCCGACGATCGTGGCGGTGACGAACTTGGATCGTGAACATCTCGATCATTACGGGTCGATGGAGCGCATCAACGACAGCTTCCTGGAATTCATCAATAAGATTCCGTTTTACGGCTTGGCGGTATTGTGTGTCGATGATGAACGGCTCCGCGCACTGTTTCCCAAGATCGTCAAGCGGTATCAGACCTACGGACTTCACGACCAGGGTGGGGTGGCGCTAGACTTCAAGGCGACGGACATCAGCCTCAGGCAATGGGGCGCGGAATTTCGTACCTATTTCCGGGGGAAAAACCTGGGCCCGTTTCGACTTGCAGTCCCTGGCGTTCACAATGTCTCGAATGCTCTGGTGGCGATCGCGATCGGGATCGAGCTGGAGATTCCCGTCGATCTCATCCGCAAGGGCTTGGCCGCCTTTACCGGTGTTGAACGGCGATTCCATCTTCGCGGCGAAGCCGGCGGCATCATGGTAGTCGACGACTATGGCCATCACCCTACGGAAGTCAAAGCGACGCTGGCGGCTGCCAAGCAGGGTTGGGATCGGCGATTGGTGGTGCTCTTCCAGCCCCATCGCTACACCCGCACCAGGGATTGCCTCGAAGACTTTGCCCACGCCTTTGATCACGCCGATCACGTATTCGTGACGGAAGTCTACGCGGCGGGAGAGCCTCCCATACCGGGTGTGTCGGGTGCCAAGCTCGTCGAGACGATCAACGCAGCCGGCCATCCAGCGGTAACGTTTATCGAACAGAAGGAAACGATGCCGGATCAGGTGCTGCCGCATTTGAAGCCCGGCGATTTGGTGGTGACGTTGGGCGCAGGGGATATCTGGAAGGCGGGAAACGGGATACTCGCCCGGCTCGCGCCGTCTTCGTAACCAATGCGTGTTCGGGGAACAAGGAAGGCGGAAACACGTGGGACGACGGTGCCGCGCAGATTGCGGGAGGCAGTGGCCGGTCTCAGGGGGACGGTTCGCTTCCATGCGCGGCTTGCAGACTATACGTCGTTCAAAATCGGTGGTCCCGCTGATGTGTTGGTGGAGCCGGCCGATGCCGAGGATCTCGTTCAATTGGTTGTGCAGGTCTCGGCGCGGAAACTGCCGATGTTTGTACTCGGAGGAACGAATCTCCTTGTTCGTGACAAAGGCATCCGCGGGGTGGTGGTCAGCCTGGCACGGTTGCGCTCCATCAAGGAAGAGCCGGAATCGGTGCTCTATGCCGAAGGCGGTGTCGGGATGCCGACCCTCATCGGGTATGCCATTCGCCGGTCACTGGCGGGGTTGGAATGGGCGGCGGGTATTCCAGGAACTGTCGCGGGGTGTGTGGTGATGAACGCCGGCACCAGGCTGGGAGAGATGAAAGACTCAGTCAAAGCGGTTCGCATCGTCACGCCGGCCGGCAGAGTAATCGATTGTCCCGCGCGAGACATTGCGTTCAGCTATCGGCGGGCAGAGCTTCCGGCGGGAATTGTGGCAGGAGTCTGGCTCCAGCTGAAACCGGGTGTCCGGTCGGACATTGAGAAGGTCGTGAAGGACTATTTGCGCTATCGCCGGGATACCCAGCCGCTTACGCTGCCGAGCGCCGGGTGCGTCTTCAAGAACCCGCCGAACGATTCTGCGGGTCGAGTCGTCGAAGCGGCGGGATTCAAGGGCGCGCGTGTCGGCGATGCGGAAGTGTCTCGGACGCACGCAAATTTTATCGTGAACCAGGGCCATGCCACCGCCAAGGACGTGCTCGCGCTCGTTCGAAAAGTCCGCACGCACGTGGTTCGGAAGACCGGTGTGACATTGGACCTTGAGCTGAAAGTGGTAGGGCAAGCGTGATGCGGGCGAAGAAGACTATGGGACAAGGAAAACGGGTCAGCGGCGCGCGGATCGGTGTGTTGATGGGGGGGAGTTCCTCAGAGCGCGAGGTCTCGCTCCGGACAGGACAGGCGGTGCACCAATCGTTGCTCCGTGGCGGATACGACGCGGTCGCGATTGATGTGACTGCTCGTCTGCCGCAGGACTTGAAAGATCACAAGATTGCCATCGCCTTTCTCTCGTTGCATGGGCCAGGTGGAGAAGACGGATCGATCCAAGGCTTCCTTGAGACAATCGGCATGCCCTATACGGGATCGGGCATCCAGGCGAGTGCCGTCGGTATGCACAAGGTGGTGACAAAAACGTTGCTGGCCGCGCATGCGATTCCGGTTCCATCGGGCACGGTGATTCAGCGCGGCCATGCGCGGTCGTTGGCGCAGGTGCTCAAGGCGGCGAAGCTGACCTTGCCGGTGGTGGTGAAGCCGGCGTCCCAGGGTTCGACGATTGGGGTTACGATCGTGCGTCGGCCAAGCCAGTGGAAAGGGGCGCTGGCACTGGCGCATCGGTACGATCGGGACGCCATGGTCGAGGCTTTTATTCCGGGGCACGAAGTGACGGTCGGTATCTTGGGGAGTCCCAATGGTACGTTGGCCGTGTTGCCCGCCGTGGAAATCGTCGCGCCGGATGGGTTTTACGATTTCTCTGCCAAGTATCAAAAGGGGAAGACCCAGTATCTCTGTCCCGCACCGTTGCCGGCCAAGATCACCAGGCAGATTGGGGAACTGGCCCGCCGGACATTTCAGACATTGGGCTGTGAAGGTGCCGCCCGCGTTGACTTTCGAATCACACCGAAGGGCCGACCGTACGTCCTGGAAATCAATACCGTGCCGGGCATGACCGAAACAAGCTTGCTGCCGATGGCTGCGGCACAGGCCGGGATCGATTACGACCAGCTGGTCGTGCGGATTCTCCAGTCGGCACTCGCGCGGGCCGAGCGGATTCCACGGGCGGCGAAGAAGGAGCTGGCATGATGGGGATGTTTCGGAAGCGCCCACCCGTCTCTTCACCCGGACCGCGGAAGAACCAATGGAAGGGGTTGCGCACGGGTCAGGAGATTGAAGTCAAAAGGGGCCGGACTCTGGCCGGATGGAAGACCATCGTCCGGTGGGGGGGAGCGATGACCTTTGTGGGAGCGGTGGTGTGGGCAGGGACCGTGGGGGTGCAACAGGTGGGGCCGTTCCTTCGACAGTTGCTCGAGATTCACACGGTGACCGTGGATGGCCTGCATCGTGTCGATCGTAAGGAAATCCTTGATCTGGCCGGGGTGAAGCCCGGTATGCCGATTCATCATGTCCTCACGTCCGCCGTCAAGGCGCGGGTAGAAGCCCATCCGTGGATTAAAGAGGCAGTCGTCGAACGCGTGCCGTTGCATGAAGTGCGAATCGCCGTGGTTGAGCGAAAGCCCGCGGTGGTTGTCCGGGCGGGTGGAGAGAATTTTCTTGGTGATAAAGAGGGTCATGTGCTTGTGCGGTTAGGGCATTCGGATGATGGCTCGTTGCCGATGGTGACGGGTATCGATCCAGAAAAGTTACTGCGGAGCGACGGGGCAGTGCGGCAGGCGGTTGCCGCCGGGGTCGAATTGGCACGGCTGATGGGGCTGGCCTATGAGGGGCGGCTGTCGGTGAACGCCGCTGATCCTGAAAATCTCGTCGCCGCTGTTCGAGGCGTACAGTTCCACTTCGGCGAGGACGCTCTCGGCGATCAGTGGCAACGATTTCAGCAGGTTGTCCCGGCCATGAGAACGCTGAATTTCGACGGAGCCGGCGATGGAGCCAGTGACGTGGATCTTCGGTATGAAAACCGCGTCGTGGTACGGGAAAGGGGGTAAGGGCGATGCCGAAACGAGAACATATCCTTGTCGGACTTGACATCGGGACGACCAAGATTTGCGCGATCGTTTCCGAAGTGACCGACACAGGAGCGCTAAACGTGATCGGAGTCGGATCGAGCCCTTCCCGGGGGCTGCGCAAGGGCGTCGTGGTCGATATCGAAAGCACCGTCGAATCGATCAAGAAGGCCGTCGAAGAGGCGGAGTTGATGGCGGCGGTGCAGATCAACTCCGTCTACACCGGCATCGCCGGCAGCCATATTTCCGCCGAAAACTGCAAAGGGGTTGTCGCGTTGAAGCGTGCCGAGGTGACACGCGAAGACATTCATCGGGCGATCGAAAGTGCGCGCACACTGGCGGTGATTCCGCACGAACGCCGGATTCTGCACGTATTGCCAAGAGAATTCATGGTGGATGGGCAGGAAGGTGTGCGCGAACCGCTGGGTCTGTCGGGGAACCGTCTCGAAGTGAACGTGCATGTGATTACGGGTGCCGTGACATCGGCCCAAAACATCATCAAGAGCGTCAATCGGGCGGGGCTTGACGTCGTGGACATCATTCTCCAGCCCCTTGCGTCCAGTGAAGCGGTGCTGAGCCAGGAAGAGCGTGAACTGGGAGTGGCGATGATCGACTTGGGCGGCGGGACCACGGACCTCGCCATTTTCCTTGACGGCAGTATTCGGCATTCGGCTGTGCTTCCGATCGGGGGCCAGAATCTCACGAAGGACCTGGCGATCGGCCTGCTCACATCGCAAACCGAAGCCGAAAAGATCAAGACACACCATGGAGTGGCACGAACCGAACTGGTGACCGGACATCACGTGGTCGAAGTCCCGTCGGTTGGCGATCGTCCGGCTCGAACTTTTTCGCGACGAGACATCGCCGAGATTCTCGAGCCGCGCGTCGAAGAGATGTTTGAGCTGGTTCGGCGGGAGATTGCACGCGCGGGCTATGAGGGCATGCTGGGCGCCGGTGCCGTGATCACCGGAGGAACGTCACTCCTCGAAGGCATGCCAGACGCGGCCGAACGAGTGTTGAACCTGCCGGCTCGGCGGGGCGTGCCTTCCGGGATCGGCGGGCTGCGGGACGTGGTCGGTCACCCCAGTTATGCGACGGGGGTTGGGCTGTTGCTGCAGGCCCGCCGGCATGCCGATGATTTGGAGACAGCGGGACTTCACAGTGGAGGAGCCTGGGCCAAAATGATGGGATGGACGAAGCGAGTTTTCGAGGTCTTTTAACTCAGAGCCCTTGTGTGCCACGACGTTGTCACACGGGGAGAGGTGAGGAGGTGTCTTGATGTTTTCATTCAAGGAAGATGTGCTGTCACCGGTCCGTATTAAGGTGATCGGCATCGGCGGAGGCGGATGCAACGCGGTCAATACCATGATCACGTCCGGCCTGGCCCGCGTCGATTTCATTGCCGGCAACACGGATCTCCAGGCGCTTGACCGCTCTCTGGCGCCGTACAAGATTCAGCTGGGGCCGGAGCGAACGCGTGGGTTGGGCGCTGGAGCCAAGCCGGAAATCGGCAAGGAAGCGGCGATGGAGAGCCGGGACCATATTAAGGAGTGCCTTGAAGGGGCGGATATGGTGTTTGTCACGGCCGGAATGGGTGGGGGCACCGGTACCGGTGCCGCGCCGATCGTCGCCAGTATTGCCCGCGAGATGGGGATTCTCACGGTCGGTGTGGTGACGAAGCCGTTTCAATATGAAGGGCAACGGCGGCATAAACATGCGGAGGAAGGTATCCGCGATTTGCGTCGCCACGTGGATACGCTGCTGGTGATTCCAAATCAGCGGTTATTGGGAATCGTTGACAAATCGACGCCGCTCTTGGAGGCGTTCAAAGTCGCTGATGATGTCTTGCGGCAAGCCATTCAAGGGATCGCAGATGTCATCACGACGACCGGGCATGTGAACGTCGACTTTGCTGACGTGCGGACCGTGATGTCCCATACGGGACGGGCCGTGATGGGCATGGGGGTATCACGCGGGCCGAATCGGGCCATTGACGCCGCCCAAAAGGCGATCTGCAGTCCCCTCCTCGAAGAAGGCAGTGTTGAAGGTGCGCGCGGCGTACTCCTCAATATCACCGGTGGGGCGAATATGTCGCTTCATGAGGTTGAGGAGGCCGCTTCGATCATTCAACAGACGGCCGACTCCGAAGCCAATATTATCGTCGGCCAAGTTATCAATCCTGATCTGGGAGAGGATTTGGTCATTACCGTTATTGCGACCGGGTTTGAGCCGGAAGTTGATGTTGCGCCGGCAGTGGGCGCGGACCGTCCCGCGGTCAGGGCGCCGAAAACGGCCCAGCCCGTGCTGGCCGGGGTGAGTGCAGCGGGGGCCGCCGATCGTCCGACGCAGGATCTCGACCGCCCGACGTTCTTGCGGCGAATGAACGATGTTCGGGAGTCCATCGATCGGGCAGCCCTGGCGGCGGACGATGAATGGGATGTGCCGACGTTTCTCCGTAAACAGGCGGATTGATCCATAGATCCGTTGAGATCATGTGCCATCATTCTCGATGGGAATATCGATGACGAGTGACTCGGTCATTACCGTTCCGGCCTTTGCATCCACGAGGAGCGGCGTGCGCCATTTTTTTGGGACACGCCGGCATGCCGCCCGGCTTGCGTATGAAGTCGGGGCTCCTGCTCCGGCCCAGGAACTCGAAGGGGCCGCGCGATCCTCCTGGATGCTCTCCGTGAAGCAGGTACATGGTACTGATGCGCTGGTTGTGGATCGTGCCCTGATGTCGTCAGATCGGTTTTCCGGCGGCTGGGATGCCTTGGTCACCGATCAACGAGGCATCATGGTGGCGGTGAGGACAGCAGACTGTGTGCCTGTCTTGATGCATGATCCCAAGCGGAAGATTGTTGCTGCGGTCCATGCCGGATGGCGCGGAGCGGTGGCGGGCATTGTGGGGAAAACTATTGCGGTAATGGAATCACGATTCGGTACGGTGCCGGAACATGTGCAGGTCAGCATCGGCCCATCGGCGGGCGTGTGCTGCTATGAAGTGGACCAGACGGTATTGGACAAACTACCGGAGGCCTATCCCGATTACCAAAAGGTGGTGCGGGGACATCGAGATGGCAAGGCTCATCTCGATCTGAAGATGCTGATCAAGGAACAGGCACGGCATGCCGGCATACAGCAGGACGCCATCACGTGTGTCAACTTGTGTACCATTTGTCATGAGGACTTGTTCTTTTCGTATCGGCGTGAGGGAAAAGTGATCGGCACGATGGTCAGCGCGATTGGTCTTGCTGCTCTGTAGGAGAAATCCGGTGCCTCTGCCAATTGTGCAGTCCTTCCGCTAGAATAGAAGCGGTTCGCTAGGTTGAGCGGCCGGGACGATGGGAATCGAGGCGCAGGATGGATGTGATGACAGGAGAATCGATCGCCGATCGAGTTCGAGGGATTCTCGCGAACATCCGTACCGCAGCCGAGAGGTCAGGACGTGATCCCCGCTGTGTTCGTCTGGTGGCGGCGACGAAAACCGTGTCTGTCGAACATATTCGTGAGGGGATGGATGCGGGGCTGTCGATTCTCGGAGAAAACCGTGTGCAGGAAGCGCTTCCGAAGATCGAAGCGCTTGCGCAGGCCCAAGTCCGGTGGCATTTTATTGGGCAGCTGCAGCGACGGAAGGTTCGCTCGATCGTCGGCCTGTTCGATCTGATCCATTCGGTCGACAGTGTGGAATTGGCACAGGAGATCAATCGGCGTGCTGGAGAGGCGGGGCGCGCACAAGACGTGTTGCTTGAGGTGAATGTCGGAGGAGAGTCGACAAAGGCAGGTTTTCGTCCCAATGAGCTGGTGCGGCTGGTTGCGATGATGGCGCCGTTGACTCATCTCCGGATCAAAGGATTGATGGCTATCCCCCCGCCAACGGTTGAAGCGGAGTCAGCGAGACCCTACTTTATCCGGGTCCGTGAGTTGGCGCAGGCTGTTGTTGCGGAGAGAATTCCCGGTGTCAGCATGGACGAGTTGTCGATGGGAATGTCGAACGATTACGCTGTCGCTGTGGAGGAAGGGGCCACGCTGGTTCGTATCGGGTCGGCCATTTTTGGAGCACGCCATGGCTAATCCCTTGCTTGCGCAGAAGGTGGCATTCGTGGGTGGTGGGCAGATGGCCGAGGCGCTGATCGGCGGGATGCTGGCTGCCAAGCTGTGTCAGCCGGATCACATTCACGTTTCCGATCCGATGGCCGACCGGCTCGATTTCCTCAAGAGGAAATACGGGGTTCAAACCAGTGGATCAAATTCGGCGGTCGTGGCCTGGGGCGATATTGTAGTGTTGGCCGTCAAGCCACAAATGTTGGATCAAGTACTGAAGGAAATCGGACCTGAGCTGGCCAAGGTTCTCGTTGTGTCGATCGTGGCCGGGGTCCCGATCGGCCGCATCATCGATGCCTGCGGACCGCGCGCGCGCGTCGTTCGGGCGATGCCAAATACGCCAGCCATGGTGCAGCAGGGGATGACCGCATTGGCGATCGGGGATGGGGTGCAGGAGCAGGAGGTGGCGTCCGTGCGTGGTATCTTCGAGTCAGTTGGCAAAGTGGTGCCGGTCGAAGAACGGTTGATGGATGCTGTGACCGGCCTCAGTGGGAGTGGACCGGCCTATGTATTTCTCGCCATTGAGGCTCTGGCCGACGGCGGGGTAAAAATGGGGGTGCCGCGAGCCATTGCCGAACTGCTTGCCGCGCAAACTGTCCTGGGTGCGGCGCAGATGGTTTTGGAGACCGGGCAACATCCGGCTCGGCTCAAGGATCAGGTGGCGTCTCCGGGCGGGACGACTATTGCCGGCCTGCACCGATTGGAACAGGGTGGATTACGGGCGACGCTGATTAATGCCGTTGAAGCGGCGACAAAACGGTCGCAGGAATTGGGGCGCTGATGTTTGTGATGGGCAATGTTCTCTTAGGATTCGCCACTGTGCTCGATTACGGCTTGACGTTCTATACCTGGATCATCATCGCACGGGCCCTGATTTCTTGGGTCAGTCCAGATCCATGGAATCCAATCGTGCAGTTTCTGGATCGGGTGACGGAGCCGGTTCTCTCGCCGATCCGGCGGCGCCTTGGCTGGCGAATGGGTGTGGATTTGTCGCCGCTGGTCGCGATTGTGGCAATTACATTCTTGCAGATCGCAGTGGTACAATCGCTCAAAGACTGGGCGCTGCAGATGAATTGAGCCAATTCAACGGGGGGTGCCATGAAAATCACGCCACTCGACATTCAACAGATGGTCTTTCAAGTCAAGCTGCGAGGGTATGATCGGGACGAGGTCAACCGCTTCCTTGAAGAAGTGGCGCAAACCGTGGAATCCTTAAACCGCGACAATGCGGGATTGCGCGAGCGCATTGTCTTGCTCGAGCAGCAGGTGGGGGAATTGAAACGGACCGAAATGACCCTGTCAAATACCCTGGTCTCGGCGCAGTCGCTGGCCGACGACGTCAAGCGAAGCGCCCAGCGCGATGCCGAGTTGATCACCAAGGAAGCGGAATTGAAGGCCGGCGAATTGTTCCGGCAGGCGCGGGTTGAGCTGGCCGAGACACAACGGGATCTCTCAATGCTGAAAAAGCAGCGGTTGCTGATGGTGGAGCGAATGCGAGCGACCCTCCACACGTTCGAGCGTATGCTGGATGTTGAAGCCAGTGAGGCCTATCAAGACAGCGGCGTGCTTCCCGAAGAGAAGATGCAGGGCGAGTCGAGCCCAGCCCGCTGACTACCCGCGAGCAGTTTTTCTTGTGTCCAGGGGAGTATCCGGCCGGGCTCGCGGCAACTACGATGACACCTCCGTCACTCCACGCGGCGCTGAATCGGGCCGTTGCCGACGGAATCTTTCCCGGCGCTGTTCTGGCCGTTCGACAAGGAGGAGACCGTTGCTGGGTGATCCCGGCCGGTCGCCTTTCTTCTGATTCCGCCAGTACTCCCGTCACATCCACGACCATTTATGACTTGGCCTCACTGACGAAGCCGTTGGCGACCGTGACGGCGCTTGCGTTGCTGGTCCAACGTGGGCAATGCCGGCTTGATGATCGCATTGATGCCGTGTGGCCGGAATTGGAAGAGGCGCCGGTCGGGCCTGCGACAATCCGGCATCTGTTACTCCATAGCGCCGGCCTTCCAGGCTGGCGGGCGTTCTATGAGCAACTCTGCCCGGACGCAGTACTGCCCATGTCAGCAGGCGGCAGGGCAAATGCCGCTCGCCAATTCCTCCAGCTGATGAAACGAGAGGCACTGATCTATACGATGGGGGAGCGGAGTCTCTACAGCGATCTGGGATTCATGTTACTCGGACTCGTTGTGGAACGGATGAGCGGCAGTCCTCTCGACCGTTTTGTGGCTGAACACATTGCCCAACCGCTGAGTGCAGATCCGTTCCGCTATCTTCCCATAGGGCAGGAATTAGACCTCTATAGACCGGCGATGGTCGGCCACATTGCACCGACCGAATGGGATCCATGGAGGGGGCGGCTGTTATGCGGGGAGGTGCATGACGAGAACGCCGCGGCGCTGGGCGGTGTGGCGGGGCATGCAGGGCTTTTCGGGTCTGCCGAAGCGGTATTGGCCGTCACAGGCCATTGGCTTGCGGGTTATCACCGGAAATCGTCGATACTTGATCCCGGCCTCGTGCGGGAATTTTCAGCACGGCATGAGGGGATATCCGGGTCCAGTTGGGCGCTAGGATGGGATACCCCGTCGTCACCATCTTCCTCGGGGCAGTTCTTTTCCAGCCAATCGTTCGGCCATTTGGGATTTACAGGGACGTCGATCTGGATCGATCCGGTGTGTGAGTTGGAAGTGGTGCTGCTCTCAAACCGGGTCCACCCGACCAGACACAATGACGGGATCAGATCGTTTCGTCCGGTGATCCACGATCTCGTCTATCAGGAATGTATGGGGAAACGCTAAGGCTGGTCGTTGTAGTCGATCCAGGTTTCTTTTTCCGCCAGGTAGCGAGCCCCTTTGAAGTTGGCCCTGGTTCGCATGCGGGTGAATCCGAACCCCTGAAGCTTTTCGACCAGTTCCTTGACCGTTGCGGCGATGGTGGAATGGGATCCGCTCTCGACCGCAAGGGCTTCGTACGTGACCTTGGCGGAATAGCCGGATGCTGTTCGATTCACGAAGATGGCGCGGTTGAAATAGCGGTCGCTGGGGTCGACACCCTCGATCTGGTGTCGTTCAACGAGTCCTTCTTTTTTAAAGATCAACGGCAACGTGCTCATGTACTCCTCCGGAATCGCAATCAGCGCCGATATTGCTCGGCGCAACGTCGGCGCACAATTATAAGGGGAGCTGTTCGGTGACTGCAACCGCGTTGACAAGATGAGAGTCCATTACTATGATGCGCGCCTTCCCATATCGGAGATTCCGTTCAGAGCCTATCCATGAATATTCCCAACAGTCTGACGCTGCTCCGTATCCTGCTGGTTCCCGTCTTCATCGAATGCATGGCCTATCGGGCCTACGGTTTGGCGTTGTTGGTGCTGGTCGTGGCCGGATTGACTGATGCGGTCGACGGTCTTCTCGCGCGCCGATGGAATCAACAGACGAGACTGGGCATGCTCCTGGATCCGCTGGCCGACAAACTCCTTCTGACGTCGGCTTTTCTCTCGCTGTCGATGCTGCATCTTGTGCCGTCATGGCTGGTCATCTTGGTGGTGAGCCGGGACGTCATTCTCCTATTGGGGACCGCACTTGCGCATGTCACGGGGACTCAGGTCGATATGACCCCGACGTTCTGGGGCAAGGGGACCACGCTGCTGCAATTGACCTATGTGCTCCTGGTTGTCTTGTTAACCTGGCTCGGCCTCAGTCTTTCCATGCTAACCCCTCTCGTGGCGGCGATGGTTGGATTTACTCTGACGTCCGGGTTCCACTACATCTATCGTGGCTGTCGCCATACCACTACATCGCTTCCACCTGCTTGACGATCTCGCATCTCGCGGAGAGCCGGACGGCCCTCGGGGAAATAGTGCAATTATTTTGACAGGTTTTTGACCCCCCAGTAGACTCGATTCGTCATCAGGATTCTCTCTCACAACCGGCTCAAGGAGCCACAACAGGACGAGATCTATGGCCACGTTTGCCTATGTCGGACGGAGCAAATCGGGAACGGTAAAAAAGGCGAGCTCGTTGCCAAGTCGCGGGATGAAGCCGTCGAGCAGTTGCGCAAGCAGCACGTCGTGGTGACGAGCCTCGAGGAAAGAGGAGCCAAGCAAGGGTTGTCATTCAAGTTCGGCGGCGGGGTGAATGAGAAAGATCTGGTCGTGTTCACCCGCCAGTTTGGGACGATGATCAATGCCGGCTTGCCCTTAATTCAATGTCTCGAGATTCTTTCGACACAATCAGAGAATGCCACATTACGAACGGCTGTGGGCGAGATCAAAGGGCAAGTCGAAGGAGGCGCGACATTCTCTGATTCACTCCGAAAACATCCAAAGATCTTTGATGATCTGTACGTCAACATGGTCCATGCCGGCGAAGTCGGCGGGTTGCTGGATACCATTATGGGTCGTCTGTCAAAGCACATCGAAAAGGCGATGAAGCTGAAGGGTCAGATCAAGAGTGCCATGGTCTATCCGTCGGCTATTCTTGGCATCGCCGCCGTGGTGATCACGGTCCTGATGATATGGGTCATCCCGGTCTTTGAGAAGATGTTCAATGAAATGTCCAACGGGAAGATGTGAGGTGGCCCCGAAAAAACAGACACGGTGATTAGGCCTCACTCTCCCGCCGTTCGAACTCTTCCGGACTCCGATAGCCCAGCGCCTGATGCAGGCGCTGCCGGTTATAGAACACCTCAATATATTC
>Ga0194120_10002482_pt1 | contig 31557 bp, 21 predicted proteins | sample TA2MahCa65mmetaG_FD_148642 | JGI IMG/M metagenome (GOLD analysis project Ga0194120, IMG submission 148642) | Freshwater microbial communities from Lake Tanganyika, Tanzania - TA2015019 Mahale Deep Cast 65m | ecosystem: Environmental > Aquatic > Freshwater > Lake | place: Tanzania: Lake... | reverse complement strand
CTCGGTTAACTTTCGGATACGCATTGTGGGTCTCCTTTCTGAAAGTTTGCTGGATTGCACTGACCAAGATAGGTCAGACCAAGCACAACTGAAAGTGAGACCCTTTTGTTTTCAATTTACCGCAGAGGCCCCAGAGAACACGCAGAGGAAAGACCCAAAAAGGACGTGTCGTCCCGACGCAAGTCGCCTGCCGGACAGGCAGGGGACCTGGTCCATGAGGGATACCAACCCTCCGCTTTTCATCGAAAAATCTCTATCTTTCGCCCAATCCCTTTCCTCCTCATCTCTCATGTTGAGGTGTTGCGATGAGATTCCGGATTTCGATCTTCTTTGTTGTCCTGTTCTCCTTCAATCTCCTTCTTGCACAAAATCCGCAAAACGTCTGGCAACAGTACAAGATTCCCGAAGAGGCTGGTTGGTCGTCGGCAAAGCTGAATGAAGCAAAGAAGCTGTACGATTCGCTCGGAAGCGCCGCATACATGCTCATCTACGACGGTAACGTCGTCGTCTCGTGGGGAGATATCACGCGGCGCTTTATGTGCCACTCCATCCGCAAGAGCTTCCTGAGCGCGATGTATGGCATCCTTGCCGACCGGAACGCGATCAACCTCGAGAAAACAATCGGCGAATCGCAGATCAACGACAACCTCCCCCTCACAGAGACGGAGAAGTCGGCAAGCATCCGCGATCTGCTGAAAGCCCGATCGGGGATTTACCTCCCCGCCGCATACGAAACGCCCCGCATGAAGGAACTTCGCCCCAAACGCAGCAGCCACGCGCCCAACACGTTCTGGTACTACAACAATTGGGACTTCAACGTCCTCGGAACAATCTACCAGCGTGAGACCGGGAAAGATATTTTCCAGGACTTCCAAAAACTCTTCGCCGCGCCGCTGCAAATGGAAGACTATCGCGAAACCGACGGCTATTACCACATCGAGCCGGAACATTCCATCCATCCCGCCTATCCGTTCCGCATGAGCGCAAGGGACATGGCCCGCTTCGGTCAGCTCTTCCTGCAACAGGGACGATGGAACGACGAACAGATCGTCTCGGCGGCATGGGTGAAGGAGAGCACGACATCATACTCCAATGCCGGAAACGGGGGCGGCTACAGCTACCTCTGGTGGACGAACGGATATCCGGCTCTCCCCGACTTCTACACCGCACGCGGCGCAGGAGGTCATGTCATCGGAGTCATCCCGAGTCTGAATGTCGTCTTTGTGCATCGTGCAGATACGTATATCGGCAAGCGCGTCGAGTATGAGCAGATCTTCAGACTGACAAAGATGATGCTTGATGCCCGGGTCTCGCAAGCCAAGCGACAACCTTCGATCGTCGCATTTCAAGCCACGACGACTCCATTGCAGACAATCAGTCTTCCCGAAGACCGGCGCGCAGAATACATTGGCTCGTATCAGACAAGCGATTCGCCGGTTCAGATTGTTGACCACGCTGGATCGCTCATGCTCGTTATGCACACACGCGGCCGCTTCGCGATCTCTCCTGTGGCCGATGGGAAGTTCTTCGTTGAAGATCTCTTCCTGACAATCACAATCGGAGCGGACTCGACAGGAAGACAAACAATCCTATCTATCCAGCGATAACGAATGGGAGTTCTTTCAATAAACATGCCTGGATCGGTCTGCGGCCCGCCGTCACCCTGAGCGGAGTCGAAGGGGGACGGCGGGATAAACTCCATCGAAGCCTGAGCGAAAAAAATGTCTCCTTCGACTTCGCTCAGGACGACATTTTTTTGTCGCGTTGATGTTTGTCATGTGTTCTCCATAGAAGGAGATTTATGAAACTGTTCGTACACTTTGTCCTCGCTCTTCTTCTTGCACTAGGTCTCATCTCCTGCGGTGAGATGGCTCCGAAAAAGATCCGGATTGCCGTCGCCACATTTTCTCATGAGACGTGCACGTTTTGCCCCTCTCCGACAGGAATCGAGGAGTGGGAATACTATGGTCCGCCCGTGAGGGGAGATGAAGTCTTGAAATCGGACAGCTACATCCAGGGCTTCGTCGATCGAGCCAGCGAGTACGGCGGCGTTGAACTCATCGGCATCTACTCACCGCGTGACGCGAAAGGGGGATCGTCGGGAAGCTGGGTCACAAAGGAGGCATTCGACAAATACACCAACGGTATGGTCGAGGATCTCAAGAAAATCCAGCATGTCGATGGCGTCTATCTTGCGCTCCATGGCGCGATGGCCGTCGATGGTATCATGAAGCCGGAAGCAGAAATTGCGCGGCGCATCCGTGCCGTCGTCGGCGACGCGCCGATCGTAATTACATACGATCTCCATGCGAACGAAGACGAGGAGATTGCCGAAGCCGCGAATGCGGTCTTCATCACCAAACAATATCCTCATTACGATGCACGCTATCAGGGAGAACGGGCTGCGAGAATATTGATCAAGACCATTCGTGGAACGTACAAGCCGGTGATGGCGGTGCGAAAACCCGGCGTTCTGACTCCCAGCGTCTTCCAATGGACGGGTGAATCCCCCGCTATGGAAATCATGGAACGTGCGCGGCGATGGGAAGAAAGCACGAAAGACGTCTTCGTCTCGGTTGCCTTTGGGTTCGCCTACGCAGATGTCCCCGATGTGGGCGCCACGGTCATGGTGGTGACGAACGACAACAAAAAACTCGCCGACGAGATTGCGCAGGAGATGAGCGACTACATCTGGCGCGTGCGTGAGAAGTTTGCGGGGAAGAAGATTCCGAAAGTGAAAGACGGTGTTGCGCAGGCCATCAAAGCGGCGCGTGAGGGGCACAAGCCGGTGGTGATTGCCGACCACAGCGACCGGACCGGAAATTCCTCGTGGGTGCTCGAAGAGCTCCTCAAACAGGGGACATCGAATTTCTGCATCACGACGATCGCCGACAGTGTCGCGATCAAACAGCTTGTGGCTTCAGCAAAGGTCGGCGAACCGGTTGACGTGACAGTCGGCGGCTGCATGGATGAATATGCGGGAAATCCAGTGCGACTCAAAGGAACGCTCACGTTCCTCGGCAAGTACGGCCAGTTCCCGAATGTCGCTGTCGTCCAGCTTCCGAGGAACAACCATGTGATCATCACTCCCTTGTTGCATCAGGTTATCACCACCAACATCTTCAAACCGGTCGGTGTCGATCTCAGCACGATTGACATTATTGTGCTGAAGTCACGCGTTCACTTCCGCCGCGGATACGACGACAACGGCTTCGCCAAGACGATCATCCTTGTTGATGCACCGGGATTGGGGCCGGCGGACCTGAGTGGAATTCCGTACAAGAATATTCCGAAGGATATTTACCCGTTGACAAGGAAATGATTCCCGCTGGAACAGGTGGGGCGACCATCTTCCTATCCCCCTCGATCCAGCGGGATGTTGAGCAAGACGTTAGGCTCAGGCTATTCCAGAGACGCTTCTGAAGTGAAACCATAAGGATGAGTCCCTGGTTGCCAACAGTCAGACCGCCGTCACCCTGAGCGGAGTCGAAGGGGGGCGGCGGGATGAACTCCATTGACGTCAGGATTTTGCTCCAAAGTCACAGTTCGACTTCCTACCTGCACCTGCCTGACGGCGGTCAGGGCAGGTAGGCGCTTACTGTGACTTTCCATTTTTTCTTGGGACAGCCTTTTCATAGATCGATCTTTCAAGGAATTCACCTTTCGACGTCCGGAGGCATTGTTGCATCCCGTATAGCGGGACTCCTGACGTCACCTCAATCCCCTACAAAGGCATCTATCCGTGTGGAGAAGAGACCTGAGCGGGCTGACTACCATCCCTCTTACACGTGCCGTCCTGGGATTCCCGGGACGGCTTTTTTGAATGTGTTGCACAGCTTGGCTCCCCGTCTGGACCGCAATTTGCCGGCGGGTCCCCGTGAAGTGCCGTAGACATCCCTCGTCGCTTCCCCCTTGACAGACGGCCGTCTTCTGCCGAATTAACTTGATTCAATATCCCCCCCCCGTCGGCATATTGAAATCGTTCCTGGTGCGGTTGCGGAGCTGTGGGGAGAAGTGTCAGACGCCGAAGCCATTGGGGACTTACGACATTCCTGGTTGTCTCTTGCCGATTACGAGGGGTTGGGAGGTTTGTTTAGGTCCTCTCTGATGTAATTATCCCAGTTGTGAAATTGTATTTCAATCGTTTGGAAATGCGGTGGGCTCTCTCCTGCTCCAACGTTGAGATCTCATTGCGAACGCTCCGCCTTTCCCACCATCGTTATCCAATGGTGTTGGCGGGGTAGCGTGGACTTACCGAAATGTGCACTGCTACCTTGCGTCGACTTTCGGCAGGTTGGCCACAGAAGAGCATTCTTTTACATTCGAGTGTCAAGGAGGATATAGCACCTTGAATAGACACTTTTGTGTCTTCCTTGTTTGTTTGGCCGCGAGTCTCTTCTCCTGTAAGAAACAGGAGAACTCTCACAACGTGAAGGTTGATTCCTCTCTCCACGCACTTTCTCTCTCCTCGCGGAAATCGTTCGAAGCGTATTCTTTTTCTGAAATGCAACAGTCTGCAATCGTGAGTCTGCTCCGCGATAGCATGTTATGGCGACTGGCTCTCGATTCGGATAACATCAGTCCCTTTCTCAAAGACCAGCAAGGGGATCATCCCGGCTATCGTCCTTACTATCTTGAAGCGGATATCGACCGGAACGGAGAACAGGATTTTGTTCTCGCGCTATTCAATGAAGAAGACAAGATCTTCTCGGTATACCTGTTCCGACAATTGGACAAAACTTATACACTACCGGCCCTCGTCTTTTCTTCTCAGCACCTTCAGCAATCGGGGTTCTGTTTCATTCGGGGAGATCTGGTCGTCGGTGAGTTTTACTCAGACAACGCGGGAGTGTTTCGCTGGGACGATCGGGAGGGGAGACTGCTCGAAATTGAATTTGAAGTTGAATAGCCTGCATGAATCCGTTAAGGATATTCTCTGGCTATTCTTGCATTCACCGAAAGTTGACAACCGTCAATCAATTTTACAGAAGGAAAAAGCATAGAGCAAGCGGAGGTCATCATTGGCTTCAACTTGAGGAGGACAACGTGGAAACCCTGAAAAGACCTGTCTCTACAACAGTTGCATTGTTCCTGGTTGCGCCGCTTCTTGCATGGGCACAGGTAATAAATCTAAGTACGGGTCTCAATTACACAACGATTCAAGCAGCGATAGACGCAACGCAAACATTGGCAGGACATACAATTTCTGTCTCCAAAGGAACGTTTACAGGCAACATCACTGTCACGAAGGGCCTGACAATCATCGGTGCTGGCATAGATTCGACCCTCCTTCGCACCTCTCAATCAACAGTGCCTGTAGTTACTATCACCGCGAACAACGTTACGCTGAAGAAATTGACCGTACGCGATGCAACCAGCTCCGGTACTGCGGGGATCCGATTGCAAAGTGTATCGAACGTAACAATCGATAGTTGTTCCGTTACCAACAACTTCCGCGGAGTCCAGCTCACATCCTCCTCAGACAATACGATATCTAACTCTAGGATCGTGTCAAATATCGAGAATGGAATCGTGCTCATCTCATCTTCAAACAGGAATCGGATCACGGCCAACACTGTGGCAAATACCGTGGGAGGTATCGGCGATTGGACTGGAAACGGCATCAATACAGGCGATCAATCTTCTTCCGCTACACTTATTCAAGATAATTCCATTCACGGTAATGCTCACTCCGCATTATCGGTTATGCCGGCTCAAACAATATGCAAATACGGGGAAACACCATTTACGGGAACGCAGACGGGATCATGCTTGGATGGTCAAACGGGTGTACAATCGAGAACAACACAATCAGAGATAATTCCAGTGTAGGAATGAGCTTTGACACTGCTCCGAATAACATTTTTCGCAACAATACTGTCTCCAACAACACCCATGCCGGAATCTCCATGGCGGGTCTCGGTCAATCTAATAATCTCATTGAAAACAACACTGTTTCTAAGAACGGAAACTATGGCATCAATATCGCCGCTACAACAAGGAACAGTGTTATTCGATTCAACACGATCTCAGAGTGTTCAACTGGAATCAGGATAGGAGAGCACAGCGCGGCCCACGCAAACTACGGCAACAGGATTTACAACAATGATTTCATCGGAAACACGATACAAGCAGTTGACAACTCACCGGAAGCAGATTATTGGGATAACGGTCTTTCTCAAGGGGGAAATTATTGGAGCACATGGACCACGCCCGATGCAAATGGTGATGGATTCGTCGATCTCCCTTTCCAGGTGCCTGGAGGATATGGCCGAGATGATTTTCCTTATGCGCGTTCACAAGGTTGGTTACCGACTATCCTCACCACTGTTCTAAAGAATGGCGTGATGGGACAATCGTATCTCGATACCTTAGCTGCGACGGGAGGAATTAGACCATTCGTGTGGCTTGTCAGCGCCGGAACACTTCCGCCGGGACTGAATCTGAGTTCTCCCAGCGGAACAATAACCGGAATTCCCTCGCTCTTGGGTCAGTGGCAATTCACAGTCACGTTACGGGATTCGTTGTCCAGAACAACATCGAAGCAGTTCTCACTCACCATAGGATCTGCCGGCTGGTTCCAAACAAATGGTCCCAACGGTGGAATCATTAACACTATGGTTGTGAGTGGTAACAACCTCCATGCCGGTACGAATCGTGGTGTGTTCCTTTCGACCAATAGTGGGACTTCATGGACTGCCCTGAACACCGGACTGCCAATCACCTCAGTCCGCGCACTTGCCGTCAGCACGGGTAATCTCTTTGCAGGAACGGATCTCGGAGTATTCCGCTCGACAAACAACGGCCAATCATGGAATGAGATCAATACCGGGCTATCGAACACTTTGGTCCGATCACTTATCCTGAGCGGAACCAATCTCTTTGCGGGCACAGCTGGTGGGAGCATCTTCCTTTCCACGAACAACGGCGCTTCCTGGACACCGGCGAATACCGGACTTACGAACATGACAGTGCGAGCACTGGTTGCGAGCGGCAACAATCTTCTCGCTGGAACGTGGGATCGCGGCATCTTTCTGTCCACCAACAACGGCACATCGTGGACTCGAGTGGTCACGGGATTGACTTCGCAAGATGTTCGCGCGCTCACCATGCTCGGCACGAATCTCTTTGCCGGCACTGCGGGCGGTGTGTTTCTCTCCACAAACAACGGGGCATCGTGGAGCGCGGTGAATGTTGGAATGACAAACTTGTCCGTGACCGCATTTGCCGTCATCGGAAGCAACATCTTTGCCGGAACTGAAGACGGTGTGTTCTATTCCACCAACAACGGCTCGTCGTGGACTGCCGTGAATACAGGACTGACGAACCGCCATGTTCGTGCGTTCGCCGTTAGCGGTTCAAACCTCTGGGCAGGGACATATAGCGGCGTATTCCTTTCGAGCAACAACGGCACAACATGGTTTGCAGTGAATGCCGGTCTGACAAGTACGTTCGTGCGTGCCCTTGCAGCAGGCGGCAGCAATCTGTTTGCGGGAACGTTCGATGGAGGGGTCTTTCTCTCGACCAACAACGGCTCCCTCTGGAGCAACGTGAATACTGGGCTGAGGCCGACCCGTATTCACTCGTTGGCCATCAGCGGGGAAAACCTCTTTGCGGGAACGTATCGTGAAGGTGTATGGTGTAGACCGTTGGCTGGTATCGTAACGTACGTCGAGGAGCGCTCTGGCGCTGAGCCACCCAGAGATTTTTCCCTGTTCCAGAATTTCCCCAATCCATTCAACCCAACCACAACAATACGGTTTGAACTGCCGGAGAGAGCGTTTGTCTCCCTGAAGATTTACGACATACTCGGGAGAGAAGTCGAAACGCTGATTCATCGGGAGCTGGGAACGGGAAGATATGACGTCATATGGAATGCACGGAGTCACCCAAGTGGGGTGTACTGCTATACACTGAACGCTGGTGATCGGGTCGAGACACGGAGACTCGTATTGTTGAAATGATGTGAACCGGCAGAAGGACATCTATCCGGTCACAAGGAAATAACCTGACAAAGATGAAACGCAGAACCGCACCTGCCCGCCTGATGGATCTTTTGCGGCAGGCGGGGAGTCCGCAGAGTTTCGCAGAGGATTTGGACCTTTTAGATTAGTTTTCTCCGCGTGTCCTCCGCGTTCTCCGCGACTCCGCGATTAGCTTTTCGCGGAGCTTACAGAACGATACACTAGTACCTCAACAGATACTGAAACTTCACGAAGTACTGCCGCTCGGTCTGGCTGAACTCATGTGGTTCCTGTCCCGGAAAATTCCTCAGGTTGGCTGTCGAGCCCGCATAGAAAATCGTGAAGGGATTAAGCTTGTAGCTGAAGAGGGGAAAAACATTCACTGCCTTGTCGAAGGAATCGTATTCCGCGATCAGCCGGAGAAACATGCTGCGCGTGAATTGATATACCGTGGTGGTGCGAGCGATGTACCCATCGTACAATAGGTTCCCTCTGGCAATGCTGGTGAGTCGGGAGCGCGAATAAGAGAGATCGATAGCGAGCTGAGATGTCGGCTTGATGGTCGTTCCCGCCGAGAGCTCGTGTCCCGTTCCCGTCTCCGGAACCCTCGAGCGATAGATGAACTTTCCGAATTCCGCATCCATCCACATCGAAAAACTGCTGATCGGGCGCGTGCTGATATCGAATTCCACCCGTTCGATATTGGGAAAGTGGACGCCACGAAACCTCTCTTTATTGATCAGCATCAGTTCCAGCGCGACGCGCGTCTGGCTTTTGAACTCCAGTGATCCGCCGACAGACATCCACAGGTCTCGCCGGATGCCTTCATGGTTGAACGCGAAGCCGCCGTCGTGGAATATCCTCGCGCGGTCGAGGATCCCGTTGTCCGGATAGAACATGACCTGATGATCAAACCGGACAAACCGCTGGTCGTTGCGCGTGACAAATCCGTTCTGGGTCTGGAACGTCGGGGAGATATCTCGGTAGCTGATCTCGAAGCTGTACGTCTCCGCCTCTCGTTCGAGTTCCACATCGAGCGCTGTCCCTGAGAATTCCTGCCCGTCAAATGCGGCGGTGTATTCCGTGCTGCCAAACCGGCGCGTGTTCGAAAAGAGTGTACGATCATTCGGTTCTTTTGTGTAAGCGTAGACTGCCTGCCCGCGAAGCGTGTAGTTTCCTCCGAAGAAATAGTTCCAGTCAATTCCCCCCACGTAGTTATGCGCATCGCTGAAGTTCCGTGCCGTGACCATCGCCCCGATCGACGACTGGTTCCCGAAGTCGTATCGCGTGCGGACGATGTTGGCGTACGACCGCAGCGATGAGCGAATTGACGAACTCCCCTCCTGTCCAGGGACGATGAAGGGGGACTCGCGATCGAGAGCGGAGAGATATGAGACAGAGAGTTTTCCGGTTTTCGAGGAGAACTTTGCCGCCGCGAGCGGATTGTTGATCATTCTCGAATGAAACATATTCAGTCGCGTTCGAAATTGTTCGCTGCCAGCAAGAAAGAAGGGTCTCCGCTCCGGATAAAAGAGAGCATAGGTCGTATTGACGCTGATCTGCGCGGCATCCGTTTCGACCTGACTGAAATCGGGATTGATCACGCCTTCCAGCGAGAGATCGGGATTTGGTGCATAGCGGATTCCGCCTCCCACTCTCCCGCGGACAGCCCCGGTTTCAAACGTCGCCGGATCCGAATCGTCCCGCAAAGCCCCGCTCTGCATGCCGATGACGTATGGGAGCAGATCGAACGTCGTGAATGATTCCACATCACGGATTCCGGTGAGCCGTCCTCCCTGACAGACAAGACACGGATTGTTCCTGTCGAGGGGATGCCAGGAGAAGATGTACTCGCTTTCGCGCGGATAGTTGCGCCCGATAAGGATGATCCATTCCTGTTCGGGTTTCGGCGGAAACCTCAGACTCTTGAACGGAATCGCCATCTCGGCCTTCCAGCCGGTAGCGTTGATCTCAGCCTCCGTATCGAACACCGTATCGAAATTCGAGTCCTCGTTGTTCCCGGTCCTCATGATGTCCCCTTGAATCCCGTGTGGATTAGCAAAGAATTGATACGCGCGCTGACTATCCCCATACACATCGAGAATGACGACGACGAAGTCATCATTGAACATCCGATCGCGGTCAGAAATATGAGCACGAAGTTGTGTCAGATCCGTATCGGCGCAATCAAAGCCGAAGTAGAGATACTCATTATTGTACAGAACCCGTGCAGTCGTTTTCTGCCGCGAAGGGAGATTATCGCCGGGCTGGATTTCGAACGGAAGTTCCACCGGCATCGCGAGTTTCCAGAGGGGATCACTCAAATTCCCGCTCAGCGAAAGATTCCGATCGATGCGGACGGCTTGCAGCACGTAGGACTCGCGGTTCTTGTTAGTCGATTGATATGCACCTAGCGAGGAATAAGCGGCAATGGAGAGCATGAAAAGGAAGAGTTGCGAATAGTGCCTCATCAGAATCCTACTGATAGTTCAACAGGTTATGCGGCAGTGGAGATTAGTATGTAAACGAAGATCTGTCTCCAAGGTTTCGATTCGATATGGCTTGTGACGGTCTCTGAGTCCGGTCAGCCTTCGATGGCCCCTGATTCTCCTTAACACCTCAGCGGCGTTGATTCATGGAGGAAAATTCGTAGATTCATACCTACGAAACAATCGATTCGCGAGCGAGCAAACGCCCAAAGTTGACATCAATTCGATACTATCCCGGCTCGAATCCGCCGGCAGCGCGAGAAATATCGAAGGAATGGCTCACTATGGTATTGTCTCCAAGAAAGCGTTTGGAGTCCAGATGCCGATACTCCGGAAGATCGCCTCAGAAACGGGAAGGAACCACACCTTGGCAGATAAACTTTGGGCAACGGGAATCCATGATGCGCGAATGCTCGCATGTCTCGTCGCTGATCCTGCGCTCGTCACGAAGCGGCAGATGGAACAGTGGGCAAGAGATTTCGACAACTGGGCCATCTGCGACACCTGCTGTCTCTCGCTGTTCGACAAAACGCCTTTTGCGTTCGAGATGGCTCACCGCTGGAGCAAACGGAAGGCGGAATATGTGAAACGCGCCGGATTTGCACTCATGGCCTGCCTTGCGTGGCACGACACCGACTCGCCTGACAGCCGGTTCAGAAGATTCTTTGTTCCCGTTAAACGTGAAGCTACAGATGAACGCAACAGCGTCCACAAAGCGGTCAACTGGGCACTCCGACAAATCGGCAAGAGAAACGCCACGCTTCTCCTGGAGGCCATCGCAATCGCCAGACAAATCTCGACCATCGACTCTCCGTCGGCTCGATGGATTTCCTCCGATGCACTCCGCGAACTTCGAAGTCCAAATATCAGAAATCGATTGAAAAAGAAGAAAAAATCTTGATATTGGGGAGTCGCTAAACCCACAGATCCCTATCGACTATCCCCGACCTGCATAATGAACCTCTTCCGAGCATTTCTCCTTCTTATCCTCGGCACGACACTGACGTTTGCACAATCCCCTACCATTCGATACAACCTCAGTATGTCTCAGCCGTGGACGCACCTCTACGAAGTGCAAATCACGTTTGATCGGCTGCCTGCGGGAGATGCGACGGTTGATCTTGTTCTTCCTGTCTGGCGCACCGGTCGGTACATCATCTTCGATTTCGCGGGGAGCGTGCAGGAGTTTCAATCGCTCGATGCAGGCGGCAATCGGCTTGGATGGGAGAAGAGCGACAAGTCGACCTGGCGCGTGCGAAAAGGGAAAAGCAGGACCGTACAGGTTCAGTATACGGTGTATGCGAATGAGTTCGATCTCCGAACAAAAGGACTCAACGACGAATACGGTTTTCTCGATGGCATTACTGCGTTCATGTACATTGAAAAGTATCGGTATATTCCGGTCACGCTTGTCGTCACACCGTACTCCACCTGGCATGTGACCACGGGACTGGACGCCGTTCCCGGAAAGCCGAATCACTTCACCGCTTCCAACTACGATCACCTGGCCGACTCTCCTCTCTTCATCGGTAACCAGAAAGATTATGAATTCGAAGTGGGTGAAAAGAAACATGTGCTGAGTATCCTCGGCGAGGGGAACTACAAGAGCCAGGATCTGATCGACGACATCGCGAAGATCGTTCAGGCACATCTCGACTTCTGGGGAAGTCTACCGTACAACCGTTACGTCTTCATGCTTCATCTGTCGTCGCTCGGGGGCGGAGGCACCGAGCACATCAATTCCACGATCATGGGGACACGTCCCTTTGTCTTTTCGAATCCGAATCAGTATCGGGGATTTCTCGGACTCGTGGCACATGAGTACTTCCACACATGGAACGTCAAGCAAATCCGGCCACGCGCAATCAGCCCCTACCACTATTCGAAAGAGAATTACATCAAAGAACTGTGGATCGCCGAAGGGACGACTTCATACTACGGACCAATCATGCTCTTGAAGGCGGGATTTGTCTCGGCTGACCGGCTTATTGAAGGGCTTGGAAGACAGATCATGGGAGATCGGACGCGCCCCGGGAACGCGATCCAATCGGCAACAGAATCGAGCTTCGACGCATGGATCAAGTTCTGGAAACCGACGCCTCATTCGTACAATGCCGAATCCGATTACTATGATAAAGGGTCAGACATCAGCCTGCTTCTCGATCTCGAGATTCGACATCGATCGGCCAACAAGCATTCGCTCGACGACGTGATGCGGGAGTTGTATCGACGCTTTCCGTGGAACGGGACCGGATACACCGTCGACGATTTCCAGAAGATTGCAGAACGATTCGCGGGTTCAAGTCTGAATGAGTTCTTTGCTTCGTTTGTGCACGGCACGGCTCCGCTTGAGTGGGAGCGAGGATTGAGTTATGTAGGACTAGATGTTCACGCGAAACTTGATTCCGGTCAGGCCTATCTTGGTATCCACATGGCTGATCGGGGCGACCGGACTCTCTTGACACGCGTGGTTGCGGGCTCTCCGGCGCATCAGGCAGGGCTGAATGCCGACGATGAGTTGGTTGCTTTGAACGGCTATCGCGTGCGATCTCAGGATGTCACCGCACGGCTTGCCGATTTCAAACCAGGCGGTGTCGTGACCATCACCGTGTTTCGCGACGACCGGTTGCGAGAATTCCGGGTGACACTCTCGACGCCTCCGGTTCCGTCATACACGGTCTCAAAGTCCAAGACGGCAACGCCTTTACAGAAGAGCATCTTTGAATCGTGGACCGGCTCGAAGTTCAACAATCAATAGTCTCAGTTGAGTGTGAGTCCGGCCTCATGATCGGTTGAAAGGACAATCTATGCCACGCTCATGGATTACCACAGCAGAATACACGCTGTTCATTCTTACTCTCATCGCGCTCTCTGCATTCATTGGCCTTCCTCCGGGAGATCACATCGATCTTCAAGAATCCCACACCGGCGACACCGCAGAGAAATCGCCCCCTGACCGAAGCTGGGAACATTACCTCGTTCTCCCCACGCAGAGCGAGCGGATTGCCAACTACCGGATGGATGTGCGACTCGACACGCAGACAAATATCATCAGCGGCTGGTTGATTCTCGAATGGAAGAATACGACGGGCCGGCTGCAGCGAGACTTCCCGTTTCACCTCTATCACAATGCATGGAAGAACAACCGAAGTACCTATGCGAAGGAGAGCGGCTGGCATCTGCGACGTTCAGCCATGACAGATGACGAATACGGCTATACGAATGTCAAGAGCGTGAAGTTGTTGGACGACGTGAATGAAATCGATATCACCCCCTCATTTGTCTACATCCAGCCCGACGACGGAAACAAGGACGATCAGACGGTGTTTCAGGTCACGACTCCCCGCGCAATTCCCCCCGGCGCAGCGGCACGATTCAAGATCGATTTCGAAACAAAACAGCCGCTTCCCATTTCCCGAACGGGTGTAATCCGCGACTACCATTTTGTGGCCCAGTGGTTCCCGAAGATCGGCGTATGGTGGAGCGGCCAGTGGAATTGCCATCAGTTTCATTCCAACACAGAGTTCTTTGCAGACTACGGTGTCTACGATGTCACGATCACGCTTCCCGCGCGGTATGTTGTCGGCGCGACAGGGGGATTTCCCGAGTGGGAGCGAGACAACGGCGACGGCACGAAGACGCTCAACTTCCATCAAGCCGATGTGCACGATTTCGCCTGGCTCGCGTCTCCGCATCTTGTCCGAACGGTTCGCACATTTCGCCACGTCGAACCGGATCCTGGCGAACCTCTCGACTATCATCATCCTCTGAAGGAGGTCACGGTCATTCTTCTCACCCAGCCGCACCACGACAACACGATCGAGCGATACTTCGATGCCACGTTCAAATCGCTGCAGTACTACGGTGAATGGTACGGCGAGTATCCGTACGAGACCGTTACCGTTGTCGATCCCGCCAACGGCAGCCGATCGGGGGGGATGGAGTACCCGACGCTTTTCACGGGGGGAACAACGATGTTCGCGCCGAAAGAGCAACCCTCCCCCGAGAGCGTGACCGTTCATGAATTCGGACATCAGTTCTGGTACGGGTTGATCGGGAACAACGAATTCGAGGAGGCGTGGCTCGATGAGGGATTCAATTCGTATTCACAAGCGCGGGTCATGGAGCGCGCATGGAAGCCGTTCAAGATTGTCCAATACTTTTTTGGAGGTGACGGGGCGGGAACGTCCGTCGGCATCCCGTATGTGTTTCGCGACATCGATCAACAGCGGTATTCGACAGGAAATCTTCAGGTGCGCGAACTTGGGACGTACGATGTCATGGCCCGGAAGGGGTGGGAATACTACAAAACGTACAGCCTCAATTCCTACACGAAACCGGCAATGTCGTTGATGATGCTCGAGAATTATCTTGGGGAAGAGACGATGTACCGCATCATGCGCACATATCATCATCGATATCGATACAAGCATCCCACGACACAAGACTTCATTCGAACCGTCCACGAGGTGACCGGAAAGGACATGAACTGGTTCTTTGAAAACACCTGGTTCAGCTCCGGACTCTTTGATTATTCCATCGACGCTTTGGAAAACCGCAGAATTCCGCCGCCGATGGGGATCTTTTCCCACAACGATCGGTCAACGGATGCGTCTATTTCATTGAGTGGCCGCTATGAATCCATTGTTATCGTCCGGAGGATCGGAGAAGCCGTTGCTCCGGTCGATGTGAAGATCGTGTTTGAAAACGGGGAGACCGTACGGGAAGAATGGGATGGCCAATATCGGTGGAAGAAGTACACCTACGTTCGTGAATCCCCGGTGAAATACGCAATCGTCGATCCCGAACGGAAACTCGTCCTTGATGTCAACTATAACAACAACAGCAGGGTTGCACGGGAAGGACGTTTTCGCTCCCTCGCAGCCCGCAAGATCGCATCGAAATGGATGTTCTGGGTACAGAACTCTCTTGAATTTGGAAGCTTCTGGCATTGAGCTCGACTCAACGTCATCGCGCTCAGACCGTCAACGATTTCCTCCCTCATGCAGGAGTATGATGCCATGATTCTTCATGCGTTCACATCCGGTTTCAGCCAGGTTGGCCGTTCGAAACGACTCATCATCTTTGCATGGATTCTCAACGTCGCCTTGAGTTTCGTTGTCGTGGTGCCATTGCTCAATACGCTCGACGGTTACATCGGAGACACGGTGAACGAGGAGGAGCTACTTCAGCAGATTTCTGCCAATTGGTTCGCGACCTTTCAGGCGGATCATCGGGCCGGCGACATTGCGGCGAATATCGATTTGACCATCTTTGGACACGCCGTATTTTATCATCATACCGAGTTGTTTCTGGGTGGTGCAATTGTCAAGAGAATCGGTCACTTCTTCAGCGATCTCGTTTTCCGCTTCAGGGTTTCGACCGAACATATCGATCTGCTTCTGATGCTCACCCTCTTGTATGATCTTCTCTGGATTTTCCTCGCCGGCGGGTTCATCTCTTTGTTTGCGCGAAACCAAGCCGGTTCAATCTCGGAGTTTCTCTCTGAAGGGGCTCGCTATGTAGGTCCATTCCTGCGGCTATCACTCCTTGCCGTTCTCATCTTCTTCCTTCTCTTCATCATCGTCGTTGATCCGATCACAAGACTCATCTCTTCCTGGACCGAGCGGGAAGCGTCGGAGCTGACCCCCTTCGTCTATTACATGATCCGGAACATCTGGGTTGCACTGATGCTCGCGTTTCTCTCCATGAGTACCGACTATGCAAAGATCCGCATCGTTGTGGATGATCGATCGAGTGCGCTGGTCGCGTACGGTGCCGGAATGTGGTTCGCTCTCCGACACCTTTCGCACACCGGAGGACTATACATTCTCCTCACGCTCATCGGATTCATTCTCATCTCGCTCTATGCAATCGCTGAATCGCAGATTCCACAGAGCGGATATACTACGATCCTCCTCATGTTCATTATCCAGCAGATCTACGTCGTGATGCGATTGTGTCTGAAGACAGGATTCTTCGCCACCCAGACGAACCTGTATAATGCGATCAGCCGACAGGAACACGCGTCGCTCGCACGCTCGGGATAATGTACGGTTGTGAGTCAGCGGAATTTTCGATATGTTTTGTTCCGAATTGGCCGAGAAAGAATTCTTCTGCTTCCGATTGAAACGGCGCTCGACAAGAGAATCAAAGCAATTCTCCATCCGATCATCAACAACGCTCTCTGAGTAATGCACACGGCACTGCGAGCCACGGTTGCGCTGGTTCTTCTGGGTGCGAGTCTCATGATCACCGATCTCCTCCCGGCACGCTCAGTTCCAGACGATCCTGTAAATGTCTTCAAGCATGGTGAGCGTATTGTGTACAAAGTGCGGTGGTGGATATTCCGACTCGGGACAATCGTCGTCACCACAGAAAAGATCGAAGATACGACTGCGACCAATGCCTATCGGGTGCGCGTCTCTCTGGAATCGGATCCCAGCATCTTCTTCCTCAGCGTCAAGAGCCAGTACGAGAGCGTCATTACCGTTTCGCCGCTTCGATGCACTCAGTTCATCGGCTACGAGATCGACGGCAAGGACACGCTCGTGACGCTGTATGTCGCCAACGATTCGTTGCGACAGGTACGAATGGAAGAGTGGAAATATCCCGCGGGAATGAAGGTGAGAGAGAAAATTGTGGACGGTCTTGACGCGTTCTATGAGGGAGCATCGCTCGTATTCCTCGCGCGCAAGATGCTGCATTCGAATCTGCAGATCGTGGCCCCAACCGTTGTCGATATGCAATTCTTCACAACGAATATCAACTTCACAGAAGAGGTTTCCTCACTGTCGATTGACGCGTATCCTCATCCCATCAGCGTCAAAGAACTGAACGGGCGGGCAAATTTTTCGGGGAAATCCCTTGCAGGATTTTCCGGAGATTTCCGCGGCTTCTTCAGCAACGACGACGCAGCCATTCCCGTTAAAGCCGAAATGAACATCACGCTCGGCAGAGCCCACGTCGAACTCGAGCACTGGTCCCGTCCGGGTTGGACTCCTCCATCACCAAAAGGGAAATAATGCATCATCCAACAACCGTTTTTGTCACCGGGGCAACGGGATTCATCGGAACCCGCCTCGTGAATGCCCTGGTGCAGAAAGGGCACACCGTCCACGCGCTTACGCGGGCGTCGAGCAATCGAGAAGGTCTCACGCACGAACGAATCATACTTGTGCCGGGGGACATTATGGATGTTGAATCGCTGCGGAGAGCGATGCACGGCTGTACTCAGGTGTACCACCTTGCTGCATACGCCAAGAACTGGTCGAAGGACCCCGCGAACTTCTTTCGGCAGAATGTCGACGGAATGGTGAATGTGTTCGAAGCGGCAAAGAGCGAGGGAATTCAGAGGATTGTCTTTACCTCGACGATCGTCGTATTCGGTCCAACGCCGCCGGGAATCGTTGGCGACGAGACAATGCCCCGCATCACACAGCGGTATTTCACGGAGTATGAGGAGAGCAAAACTGTTGCCGAGCAAAAAGCGCTTGAGTATGCTCAGAAAGGATATCCGATCGTCATCGTAAATCCGACCCGCGTCTACGGACCCGGAAAGCTGACAGAGGGAAATTCCGTTTCGCTGATGATCGATATGTACGATCGGGGAAAAGTACCGATTCTCCTGAACAAAGGAATCAACGTCGGGAACTACGTTCTCGTCGATGATCTGGTGAACGGACACCTTCTCGCGATGGCAAAAGGGAAGATCGGTGAGCGATATATTCTCGGAGGAGAGAACGCCTCGCTCAAAGAGTTCTTCCAATACGTCAACGAGACCAGCGGAAGGAAACACATTCAGTTCAACCTGCCTCCATCGGTCGCAATGCTCTACGGCCGACTTGAACGGCTCAAGGCGAAGACGCTTGGGCTCTATCCTCAGATTACGCCGGGATGGGTTGAGACATTTCTCCACGATTGGGCGTACTCCTGCAAGAAGGCAGAGACACAACTCGGATACATCGTCACTCCTCTCCGAGAGGGAATCAAACGCACGTACGACTGGTTGCTTGAACAACGAAAGAATGTCCATGCATAGATTCGATTCCTCCATTTCCCTGAGCGGGTTGTTCAGTGGATCATACCGGAAGCCGACGGTTATCCTTCTTCTTGTTCCCGTGCTTCTGACGGTTTTCAAGTACTATGGCAGCACCTCATTCTATCTCGAATCAATCGTTCCTCTCCTTCCGGAGATGACCGATCCCCGCCTCTACGCGGCTCTGTACACATTCTTCGCGTCGTTTCTCCTGATGGGAATTCTCCCCGCGCTCATCGTGAAGTTCGTTTTTGGCGAGACGCTTGCCCAGTATGGTGTGCAAATCGGCGACGCGCGGTTCGGATGGAAAGCGTTTCTGGTCATTGCCCCCGTGATGCTCCTCGCAACCTGGCCGTCGTCAAACATGAGTGACTTTCTTGCTGAATATCCCCTCTATCCCGGAGCCGGCAACTCGCCTCAGCAATTCGCAGCGCATGCGTTTTCGTATCTCTTCTTCTATCTCGGGTGGGAATTCTTCTTCCGCGGATTCATGCAGTACGGATTGCGCGAATCCCTTGGGGACTGGAACGCGATTCTCGTGCAGACCTTGGCGTCGTGCCTGCTTCATATCGGTAAGCCGGATGGCGAGATCTTCGGCTCCATCATCGCAGGAATTGTCTGGGGTATCGTCGTCTTTCGCTCCCGATCCCTCCTGTATGTGTTGCTGGTCCACTGGCTCCTCGGCGTCTCTCTCGATTTCATGATTGTCTATTTCTGATCCCCAACTGACATCCCGGAGCATCTGATCCCGTTATGATGACAGACAAGAAACTTATGCTCGGACGAGTCACGCTTCAGGCCACCGATGCCCTTATTCTGACCACGCTCGCGGCGTTTTCGCTCCTCGCAGTCGTGTTTTTCTGGAAAGTCGAGCAGTGGTGGCTGTTGATCATGAAGAACCTTGCGGTCGGCGCGATCTTTCTCGCTTCGGTCCTCTGGACGAAGAAGATCTCTCATCGCGTGGCCCGGTTTCTTGTCCGCACCGCCGTGGTTACCCTTTCGTACGCCTATCTCTTCGGGGCCGTCGATAAGCTCCAGCTCATCATTCACGGCCAGTGGCTCGATGCCTACGTCCTCGATTTCGAACAGATGGTGTTCGGTTTTCAGCCGACGCTCTGGACTCAGCAATTCATCTCTCCTCTCCTCACAGAGTGGATGATGTTCTCCTATGTGATCTATGTCCCGCTCTATCCCATCCTCTGTGCCATCATTTACTTCAAGCATGGCGAAGTGCAGATGGAGGAGTACTTCTTTGCCCTCGGACTGACGAACATCCTGTGTGATATCGGTTTCATTCTTGCCCCGGTGGCAAGTCCGATGTACTATGTGCCGGAGATCTACACCGTTCTCCTTGACGGATACATCTTTACCTACCTTGGGGAGCTGATGCGTCAGTATCTCCACTTCAGCGGCGGGTCAATCCCGAGTCCCCATGCGGCCGCGGCGACAATCATGTGGGTGATGGCGTACCGCTACCACAAACCGACGTTCTACGTGATCACGCCCGTCATTCTTTCGCTGTATCTCTCAACGTTCTACGGACGCTACCATTACCTGACTGATGCGGTCGTCGGCATCGTTACCGCCTACGTCGCGATCCGCCTCTCGCCTCTCATGCAGGTTGTGTGGGAACGATTGGTTGACCGCAGGTCCGTCCAGCCCGAGGCATCCGCAACGTAAGGGAGCCATAAGACTGAAACTCCGGGACATTTCCCTCGTTCTATGAGCATCTGGTATTCTATCGCAACGCATATTGCTTCGACACACGTCATCCACATTGCCACTCTGCTAAAGGAGGATTACATGAGAACCGTGCTTCTTGTCTGTCTGGTGCTCCTCGTGGCGCTACCGCTGACAGCCCAGGTCAATATCAAATACGAAAAGTACAAACTGAAGAACGGCCTGACGGTCATTCTCCACGAAGATCACTCCGTTCCGATCGTCGGCGTCAACATATGGTACTATGTCGGATCGGGTCGGGAAGAAAAACGAAAATCGGGGTTTGCCCATCTCTTCGAACACATGATGTTTCAGGGTTCCGAGAACATCAGCAAAGAGGATCAGATCAAATCGATAGAGGATGTGGGAGGAAACTTCAACGGCTCTACGAACACCGACCGGACCAACTACTGGGAGATCGTCCCAAGCAACTATGTCGAGACGGCGCTCTGGCTTGAATCCGATCGAATGGGTTTTTTGCTGGAGGGTTTGACACTCGACAAACTCGACAACCAGCGCGACGTTGTGAAGAACGAGCGGCGTCAGAACTACGAGAATCAGCCCTACGGCCTCGCATCCAAACTCATCTCCGAGAACATGTATCCGCCGCACCATCCGTACCACTGGCTCACGATCGGGACCCAGGAAGACCTCACCGCCGCGTCGGTGCAGGATGTGAAGAACTTCTTCACGCGGTACTACGGCCCGAGCAACGCCGGTCTCTCCATTGCTGGAAATTTCAAAACCTCCGAGATGAAAAAGCTCGTCGAGAAGTGGTTCGACGATATTCCGGCTGGAAGACCGGTCGAGCGTTTGAAGCCGATTCCGTTTGAGTTCTCGGGAGTCAAGGAACTTGTGATGGAAGATCGCGTTCAGCTTCCACGATTGTACCTCTCATGGCACTCATCCCCCTCGTTTTCCAAAGATGATGCCGCTCTCCAGCTCCTTGCCAACATCCTCGGCCAGGGAAAGAGCTCCCGGCTCTACCGATCGCTCGTCTATGAAAAGCAGATTGCTCAGGATGTTGTTTCATTCCAGGGTTCCCGCGAGATTGCCGGAACGTTTTCGATCGTCGCGACTGCCAAACCGGGATTCACATTGACCGATCTGAAGAAGGCAATTGACGAAGAGGTCGCAAAGATAAAAAGCGCGCTTGTCCGGAGTCGGGAACTAGAGCGCGTGAAGAACGGCTACAAATCCTCCGCAATCTATCGAATTCAGAATGTGGGGGGATTCGGCGGGAAGAGCGACCTGCTCAACAGCTATGAATACTACACCGGCGACCCCGGTTTTCTTGCAAAGGATCTCGACCGTTTCATGAAGGTGTCGGCACAGGATATCCAGCGCGTGGCGCAGACATATCTCGATATGAATGCGATGGTTGTTCTGAGCGTGGTGCCGCAAGGAAAAACCGAACTGAAAGCAACCTTTTGAAACGGACGAATGGAGATGACCTATGAAACCCCTCTTGACGGTATTTCTGTTGTTATCCCTCCTGGGAACAATTGTCATGGCACAAGTTGACCGCACAAAACAGCCGAAGCCGGGTCCGACGCCCGCCTTCGCGCTCCCCAAGCCGCAGCATGCGACGCTCAAAAATGGCCTGAAGGTCATGCTGGTCGAACAGCATGAGCTCCCGGTCGTGAATCTGCAACTCGTCTTTCAGTCGGGATCTGCAAACGATCCTTTTGATATGCCAGGTCTGGCTTCTGTGATGTTCGACATGATCGATGAAGGAACGGTAAATCGCGACGCGCTACAGATTGCGGAAGACATTGCCTTCCTGGGGGCGTCGATGAACTGGTCGACATGGATCGACGGAAGCTACGGCACGCTTCAGACGCTCAAGGAAAAGCTGAGCGATGCCCTTGCGATCTATGCCGATGTACTGTTGAATCCTTCCTTCCCGGCAAAAGAGTTTGATCGGATTCAGAAGACGCGAATCGCTGCGCTCATGCAGGAGAACGACCAGCCGGCTGTTGTGGCAACAAAGGTGTTCTCCCATGTGGTGTTCGGGGGCCAACACCCGTACGGCACCCCCTCCAACGGGACGATGCAGTCGATTCGCTCTCTTACCATCGACAACCTCAAAAAGTTCTATGCTGATCATGTCCGATCGAACAACGCGACGCTGATTGCAGCCGGAGACATTACACTGAAGGAGCTGATTCCTCTTCTGGAAAAACACCTCGGAAGCTGGAAGAGCGGGAACGTGCCGATGGCGCGATTTCCCAAAACAGCCCCTGAGCTGAAGCGGGGGGTTTTCCTTGTCGACAAGCCCCAGGCGCCTCAATCACAGCTTCGCGTTGGGCATTTGGGCACACATCGTCTCAACGAAGACTATTTTGCCCTTGAGGTGATGAACACGATACTGGGAGGACAGTTTACGAGTCGCATCAACTACAATCTGCGCGAGAGGAGAGGATACACGTACGGAGCGCGTTCAGGATTTTCGTACAGGAAATCTGACGGCCCGTTTCTCGCATCGGCAGGCGTCAAATCATCGGTGACGGATAGCTCGGTGATTGAGACGCTGTATGAGATCAAGCGGATTCGGGATGAGGCGGTCACCGTCGAAGAGCTCGAGATGGCGAAGACCTCGATGATTCTCCGGTATCCGAGCGGATTTGAAGCCCCGGCACAGTTGACCAACCAGCTTGCCAACGTCGTGCTGTACGGACTCGGCGACAACTACTTCAATACGTACATCAGCAACATCAACAAAGTGACGCTTGCCGATGTTCAACGGGTTGCGAAGAAGTACCTCAATCCCGAGCAGATCTCGATTGTCATTGTGGGAGATGTGGCGAGCATCAGGGAGCCGCTCGAGAAGCTTGGGTATGGAAATGCGATGATTCTGAGCTCGGATGGTGAACCGGTGAAATAGGAGAGATGTGATCTACAAACGAAGCTCCGGTTTTTACTTCCTATTTGGAAGAGAAGGCCGGGGCTTTGTTGTTGTGGAGACCTCATTCAGTCGTCCGGACATTCGGTGCTGCTGGAAAAAGGCAGAATTTCAGTCCCCTTCGTTGCCTCGCTCCGCATTGCCCGTCCCATCTTGACAATATGTTGAAAAAGACTTAATGTAGTTCGCCGTTGGTTGGGGATTTCAGATTCATTTCGATAGCAACCTTCCTGTCTCTTGGGGGATACTATGGCGGGAAACACGTCTTCATCGAGCCAGCCGGTCCGTGCTGTTGTCGCTCTCCTTTCTTCATTCCTTCTTGCTTTCAGTTATCTATCGGCGCAGGTTGTGATTCGAGAGAAGGTGGAAATATCACCAAAATCCAAACCAAGGGATCCATCCGAATTTGGATCATCGACAAGCTCCACCATCCCTTATCCCAAGGTGATAGTTCAAGTAGATCCTGATACAATTCCTCTTGGCGGAACAACGACGGTTTTCGTTCAAGTTCTGGATCCCGGGGGGGTCCACTAGATGGTGCTTTCGTTTCATTTTTCACCATGATTGGATCTCCGCTGGATTTCCAAGAAACAATGACCCAAACAATCGATGATGCGATACGACAATTCTCTACCAATACAAATCTGTCTTCATTGACAGGAATATTCATATTGGACGGCATAAGCTACCCGCAATTCCTGTTTTCGGTGCCGTATCAGAATGTGTATCCTGGAAAAATTACCCTTCGTGTGGAGGGGGAGATGCCTGACGAAACTGGCGAGGTTCAAATGACCGTCGGAGCCGTCTATTTTGCCCCTTATGAACCACATACCCCGGTGCTTGGCATCGCGCACCTTCTCGTCACACATTCTACTCTAGATTATTTCTATGTTTCCACTGAACACGATACGATGGCGTTCACTGAGATGACAAGGATCTTTGTCGAGGCGAAAGACAAGGATGGGAGAGATGTCGATCTACCCGCCGGCACGATGATCAGCGTAGCTCTCTCGACCAGCGTGCAATATGGGGGTCTGGAGTACGGTGGTCGCAGGGGGATAATTATTGACAATATTCCGTATCACGATGCGCAATCGGGGAAGGTGCGGTTTGCGGCTGACGGTGAGATCCCGATGGAACCGAATCCACAGCCGGTAGCGATACAGGTAAGCGGAGAGGGAAAGACGGGGAGCGGTGTGGTGTGGGTGAGAGGATGCGGAGCCGGTGCGCCGGAGTGTGGAGTTGTGCAACCGACCACAATATCACTCCGTGTACTTGATCACACCCAGGTGACTCTTCCAGAGGATCCTTGCATGAAATCTACGGTGGACGAAAAGATCAGAGAAGGAGTATTCGAACCTCTCAACGAAGTGGAGGATTTCGTTGCTAATCCGTGTTTTGACAGAACTTCAAGCGTATGGCGGTTTTCGGTTGATCGCTTGTCCGTGAGAGTCCTCCTTGCAATATGCGATGAACGATTGAAGAGTCCCGGCTACAAGGTAGTGAACAATACGGACGAGATTCCAGATAGTGATGTGTGTGAGGCCACGCAACATATTGCCCAGGCCATGCTCTATGGTGCTGCGCGACCACAGGGGGGATATATTTTGAAACCAGCTTCTGTGGCCCATGAGAATGTGCATCGGATGCAGTATGAAGGATATCTTCTAGATGCGCGAAAGAAGTTTGATCAAGAACTTGCAGAACTTTTGCTTTCATGTGAGAAAGCAGTTGACATACCAAGTGCAAGCACAATTGCATCGTTTGAGATCGCGAAATCGATAGAATCATTACTTGCACGAGCATCTCAACTTCGCAGGGAAGCGATGGCAAGAGGAGAAGAGCACGAAAGAGAAACACATCGCCACCCAAGCGTTACAGATATTCTTGATGAAGCGTACAACATACTTGATGATCGCTGTACGAAAATGAGGAACTAATCCTTATGAAGAAGAAGCATATCATACCTTGCCTAGCAATGCTAGCTCTGCTTTTTGCGAACATCAGCCTTGCGCAGAGGATACGCTTGGAAGGAACAGACAATATCCTCGCGGCACTTAGAAGCTCGAAGTTCGACACGTTGCTCGCAGCCCTCAGAAAGATAGAGGATAAGAAGATTGTTGGAGCAATCCCGATTCTGGAAGAAAGGATCTGGCAACAAGATCCAGACATGCAGGAGTTCTTTCTTCGCACATTGTGGAAACTGGGGTCGCCGAACACCCTTGCGCTTGCGAGAGCTTACATTGACACAGCAAATGGATTTAGTTCGATCAGACCGATGCCCAGAGATCCGCTGCGGATGAAGGTGTTAGCGATCGACATACTATTTTCCTATGGCGACTACGCGACGGCCTCATTGGTCTTCGAATTACTTGAGCGCGATAAACCCTATGTAGACCCCTTTGCAAGAAATCTTCTCGCATCCATCGCCCGCTCTGTTCCCAATTTCTCCGAGAAAGCCAAGAACCTGTTGGTTGAGATCTCCGCCAAAGATTCGTCACCGAGAAATCGGAGTCTGTCCCTCAATGACCTGATCTCATTGTATGGTCTGGGCGTTGTAGAAACCGTCCGATACGTCGCGTCCAAGGATTCAGCTCCCGAAAACCGGTACTTCGCACTCCATTCACTCATGAGACTCAACGATCCGCAATTGAGGCCGTTTCTGTACGAACGGCTTCCTTTGGAACCGGAGTGGACATATCGCATCAGGATTGCGGACTCACTTCTTGACAGGCTAGGAAGCCCCGAAGATTATCGAGTGGTTCAGGAATACCAACCACAGGAGCCAAACCCAACAGCCCGCTCGCGAATCCGTCAGGAGATGCGCAAATTTACTCCTCCTGTTCCATCATCGGCGATGCCAGTGCCCGCCCTCCTCGACACAGTGATCTCCACCAATCACCAAGTCTTTACATACGGATGGATCGGTGATAAGAACTTCGTGAACGAGCTTGACAACGCTCTGCAGAACGCCCGCAAACATCTCACACGTGGAGATTCTACGAACTGTAGAAAAGAGGTGGAAACATTCCAGGAGAAGGTGCAGAAAGAATATGACCGGACGGTCGACCGGGAGAAGAAGAACCAGCCGCGCGACAAACGCTTCGTGACGGTCGAGGGATGGAAGTTTCTGTACTACAACGCCACGTACCTGCTGGACCGGTTGCCGAAGAAGAAATGAATAAACGCATCGATTTCCCTTCGCGTCACGGAACAACCACATCGAGCTGACAGTCAAAAACACGGGCGAGATATCGCTTTCCGATGTCTGAGTCGAGGCCACAAACATCCCTACTTGGCTCGGATTTCAAAACAGGACCGTCCGTATCTCCACACTCGAATCCAGAAGTGAACTCCCCGCACTTTTTGCTTTCACCGTGGATAGATCTGCTCCCGCAGGCAAATCTCACACCCTGAGTTTCATCATCCGGTCTTTGACGAACCAATCATGGTCGAAAGAGATCTCGATTTCGGTTGATCCCCCCGAACGATATGAACTGCATCAGAATCTTCCCCAATCCCTTCTCCGCCAAAGGCGCCTGCCCGCCATTTGAGAGCTATCAAGGCAGGTGGGGATCCGCCTCTGGCGGAAATCCATCAACAACGATCGCATCCAAGCCCCCTCACGAAGCGAAGGTGGCGTTGAGAGTGTACAATCTCCTGGGACAGCATCTGGAAACAGTTATGGAGGGAGCTCAATTCGCGCGGTATCATCAGATAGCGTAGAACGCGGCCCGATATGCCAGCGGCTTCTACGTGTATTAGCTGAAATCGACAACGGTCGATGCAAAGACCCAGACTCAGCGAACGGGCAATGCTACTGATCAAATAGATAGAATAGAACAGACCATACGCACACCTACCGTAACCTCATCAACGCTGCCACAATCTCTATCCCATCCCACAGATTCTGCACGCGTAGGTTCTCGTTCTCGCTGTGCTGATTGTTGTCGTGATTGACGATCGGCACGCCGATCACCGGAACTCCAAAGATGTCGGGAATAAATGAGAGGGGAACGCTTCCGCCGAGTGTCGGCGCCTCCACAACAGGTCGATCGCTCACCTGCTGGATTGCCTCAAAGACATCCCGGGACAGCGGCAGAGACATCGAGGTGCGGAATGCTTTGTATCCTCCGCGTGTCGTGACACGCGCAAGCCGCGGATATTGTTTCCGCTCTTCGTCTTTGGGCTCATGCTCCACAATTGCGTATCCCTGAACCCGTATGTGCTCTTTCAACCTGTCGAATTGTCTGTACGGATCGTTTCCCTTCACCAAACGCATGTCGATCCGGGCCGTCGCCGTTGAAGGAATACTTGTTCTTGCCTGAGTTCCAACAAAGCCGCTCGAGATTCCGTTGATCGTGAGAGAGGGAAGCATGATGAGTTCACCCAACTGTTTTCCCGGGTTCTCCGTTGCGCTCAGATTCAGCTCATCCATGAGTGTTTTGTCGTACTCTGGGAGTCGCGCAATAGCAGCCCGCTCTTCCTCGCCGAGCGGCTCGACACCATCATAGAATCCTTCAACCAGCACTCGACCATCTTCATCCTTCATCGATGCGAGCAGATGTGACATCATGAGAGCTGGATTGGGGGCCCAGTTGCCGTAGTGGCCGCTGTGGAGATCGCGCGTTGCACCGTAGATTGTAATGTCTGCCGTGATGATCCCTCGCACACCGTAGTAGATCAGCTTCTGTCCGTTCTGATGAACAGGACCATCAAAGATCAACCATCCATCTGATTTGAGGAGATCTTTGTGTGCCAGAAGAATCGCCTCCATGTTTGGCGAGCCAGCTTCTTCCTCGCCGTCGAAAAAGAATTTGATGTTCACGCCGGGGGTGAGCTTGGCTGCGCGAAGCGCATCAAGAGCCGCCATCATGCTGACAATCGGAGCCTTGTCATCCGACGACGACCGGCAATAGATTCGCGCACGCGGATACTTCTCCTGTTCATACGCCGAGATGGGAATTCTCTCACCCCCCGCCTCCAGCGATGCGGTTCGCAGGATCGGCTCCCACGGTTTGCTTTCAATCCATTTCGACGGATCGGCGGGCTGGCCGTCGTAATGAGCATAGAAGACGATGGTTCGCCTCGCTCCTCTCGACTTGATTTCCCCATACACTGCAGGGGCTCCGTTACCGGAGGGGGGCTCGAGAAGTCGGGTGTTGATGCCTCGTTTCTCCATCATCATCTTGAGCACAGCGGCGTTGCGCCTGATGTTCTCGCGATCGGATGCGACATTCGGGATGGAAAGAAATTCGAAATACTCCTGGAAGATGGCATGTTCGTTCGCCATGCGATATGTACGAACGCGATTTTTCAGATCGTCGTTGGCGGTTGACGCTTTCAGGAGTGTGAGTGATAGGACGGTGATAAGGAGAGGGATGAAACGAGTTCGCTTGAAGGTGCACATGAGTGAATCCTATGGATCAACGCGTGGGAGTTGTAGTCGGCTCTTCAGATCCGGTTGAATGTATGTCCATTTCCATTGATCCCATCGGGGGCACAAAGATGCCTCGACAGGATTTTGCACGATACACCAGATGATGCGTTCGAGTTCTCGGTCGTTGCGGATGACGCGGTCATAACTCTCATGCTGCCAGAATTGGCCTGTGCGGGAAAGCAATTTGTTGGCCTCCCGGGCCGTGTGCCGTTTGAGGGATTGGAGAATTCTGTAGAGCGAGATGTCATTTCGCTCTACGCGAATTACCAGATGCACATGATTCGGCATAATGCAATACGCGAGCAACACGTATTTTCTGCCGTCGCGATGGTGTATCGCATCTGCGACGACCTGTGAAACCTCAGGTTTGGACAGCCAGAACTCCTGTGCTCTCAGTGAACCAAGGTACTCATCAACATTCTGGAAGTACTTCCATTTCTGGGCCGAGAGTAATCCTCTTCGTCTATGAGAATTTTCTTCCGCTGCAATCGTTCGTAGTTGCTCAGCATTTTTCCACCGCAGCCTTTGGCAGCGATCCCACCAGACGAAACGTCACGAAGAATGTCCCGAACTCGGGCTGGATGTGCGGTAACCGGCGTCGATAGTACCGCTTCACCTGATTCATAATCCCCCCAATAGATCCAGAACCTCAGTGCGTCATTATTGTATTCCTCCTATCGCAACGGAATCGGCTCTGGAACCGCCGCACCATCTTTGCGCGGATCACTGGCGCCATAGTTGATTTTCGTTGAGTAATCCCGCATTACGGCCTGTCCTCCTCCCATCCGACCGGAAAAATCTCCGCGCACCTCCAACTCATGACCACGGGATATCAGAGCCGCGCGGATCGAATCGGGTACTCTCTGCTCGATCTGCACATCACAACCTTTGAATGTTGTTTTCGTAAATCGCGCCGCCTCCATCGCCTGCTGCACATTCATTCCATGATCAACGACGTTCGACACAAATTGGGCATGTGCCAGGGACTGATTCCATCCCCCCATAATTCCAAACGCGATTCTCGTATCCCCCTTCTCCATGAGGGCTGGAATAATTGTATGAAGGGGTCGTTTCCGTCCCTCGAGCACATTCGGACTTGATGGATCGAGACTAAACAGCGCTCCACGGTTGTGCAGCATGAATCCAACACCGTTGGGAACCAGTCCTGAACCAAATCCGGAGTAGTTGCTTTGGATCAGCGCGACCATGTTACCGACCTTGTCAACCACGGAAAGGAAGATCGTATCATCACCGGGGTTTGGCGGTGTTCCGGCATCCACTGCGCAATTTGCGCGATTCTTGTCGATCAGCGCAGCCCGTTCGCCGGCATACTCCTTCGACAGCATGCCTTCAACCGGAATTTTGCTGAACCGCTGATCGGCCACATACCGGAGCATATCTGCATACGCCAGCTTCTTTGCCTCAATCATGACATGGAGCGCGTCGGTCGAGTTATGTCCGTACGAGCCGATCGGAAAATGTTCCATGATGTTGAGCATCACAAGAGCCGCGATCCCCTGGCCGTTCGGAGGGATTTCATGGACTTTCCAGCCGCGGTACGTTGTGGAAATCGTCTCCACCCATTCACTGGAGAATTCGGATAAATCTTCGAGTGACATTACCCCACCGTGTTGTTTCACATAACTCACAATATGGCCCGCGATTTCTCCACGATAGAACACCTCTCGTCCTTTCTCAGCAATCTGTTTCAGGCTCCAGGCGAGCAAAGGATTTTTGAAAATTTCTCCTGTCTGAGGAGGACGTCCGTTTGGAAGGAAGACCTGTGAGGCATTTGCATCGTTGCGCAGCATCCGCTCACTCGCCGGCCATAGCTGCGCAACAAGTTCGGTTACCGGAAATCCCTCTTCTGCATACCGGATCGCAGGAGCAAGCACCTGTTTGAATTTCATCTTCCCAAAGCGATCGAGAAGTTTTGCCCATCCATCCACAACGCCGGGAACGGTGATGGCGTGAACGCCGCGTTCAGGCATTTCCGAGAATCCCTGACGTTTCAACATATCGGCTGTCAGAGTTTTGGGAGACCACCCACTGGCATTGAGGCCATAGACCTCCTTGCTCTCTGCGTGGTAGACAATCGCAAAGAGATCGCCCCCGATGCCGTTGCCGGTCGGCGCCATGAGTCCCATCACAGCATTCGTTGCCACAGCCGCGTCAATGGCATTTCCCCCCTGAGCCAGAATCGCGGTGCCAACCTGCGAGGCGAGGGGATTTTCGGATGCCACGATGCCGTACTGTGTGATGACCATGGATCGCCCCTGCGAACGATCTTGCGCGTGGGATGGGGTTACGAATAAAACTGTTAGAAGGATCGAGAGGTGTCTTCTCATACGTGATATCCTATGAATCTGGAAATTGATGGTTGAATGTGTGTTCAGCACGACGGATGGGAGAGCCTGCCCGCTGTACGAACGCTGTGTTTTGGGCAGGCAGGGATTCCCGTCCATACAAGACGATGTACGGCAGACGACTCTTGGCAACGCCATCTACCGAAGGTATCACTTTGTGACCTTCGGGACCCGAGTTGTCCGATCTTTCCTTTTGAATCTTTTCGCGTCATGGACGCCTTCCCTGTCTCCACCATTTCCAATCTTCTCCACAATCCACCAGTTTTGCCTTTATTGGATTTTCAAAAATGTATCGTGCCACTTTTTGAAACTCACGATCACTTCTGAGGAGACGGTCATAGTATTCCTGAAGCCACAGGGGTCCGGATCGATTGAGAATTCCGTTGATCTGTCTCGCGCTGTATTTCTTTACGTCACCGATAACGTTCCCAAGGAGCTCAATCTTCCCTTCATGTTCGATCGGCTTGATGATCAAATGTACATGATCAGGCATGACCGTATGATCAAACAAAAAGAACCGCTTTCCGGCGTAGAAATCCAGACAATTGAGAACGACCGGTGCAATCTTGTCATTTGTCAGATCGCAGATTGATTGGTTCTTCAGGGTGAATGTCACGAAATACGTTGCACCGGGCA
>Ga0194120_10002481_pt1 | contig 31564 bp, 30 predicted proteins | sample TA2MahCa65mmetaG_FD_148642 | JGI IMG/M metagenome (GOLD analysis project Ga0194120, IMG submission 148642) | Freshwater microbial communities from Lake Tanganyika, Tanzania - TA2015019 Mahale Deep Cast 65m | ecosystem: Environmental > Aquatic > Freshwater > Lake | place: Tanzania: Lake... | reverse complement strand
TTTCCCTGCGGATGGGAAGTGGACGAGGTCAGCCGCAACGTCATCCGCGACGCGGGCTACGGGGATAAGTTCCTGCACCGCACCGGCCATTCGATCGGCGAAGAGGTCCACGGCAACGGCGCCAACATCGACAACCTGGAAACCCAGGACAAGCGGCGCCTGCTCCCCCGCACCTGCTTTTCGCTCGAACCGGGCATCTACCTGCCCGGCCAGTTCGGCATCCGCAGCGAACTGGACGTCTACCTCTCCGAACGCGAGGCGGTCGTGTACGGCCTTCCCCTCCAGACGGAGATTGTGGCGATATTTTCGTAAGGCGTAAGGCAGCCTTGGCCGATTCCGTCCATCTCACGGTTCACGCCTCACGCTGCGGCGCTGGCTTGACACTGCCTGATTCCAGCAGATAGAGTCAGTTTGCGCGATTGATTCGGGAGGCAAGCGCCAATGTTCGGCACCCTGGGTATTTCGGAACTCGTCATCATCCTCGTCATTATCCTGATCATCTTCGGGGCCGGCCGGTTGCCGCAGATCGGCGAAGGGATCGGCAAGGCGCTAAAAGGATTTAAGAAAGAAGTCCACGAAGCGCCGCCCCCGCTCGATCCGAACGCGCCCAATGCGCCGTCTGCTCCTCAGGCGGCGGCTCAGCCCTCCGCTCACGTGGAAGATGCGCAAGTAATGCCAGCCCAGGCGATGCCCGGCCAGACAGCCGCGCCGGCTGCCTCGCAACCGACGGCTCCGTACCGGCCTGGCCCTGAATTGACGCCTGGTACCACGGCGTCCCTCATGGCCTCCGCGGCTCCGCAAGCCTATCAGCCGCCCAAACCGAAAGGCGCCCCGGCCGCGACACAGCCCGGCGCGCCGACTGCTGCTGTCCCTCCTGCCGGGCAAACGATGGAAGAACGGCAGGCCGGGATGCCGCAGACCCGCGCGGCCTATCCGCCCGTGCCGGCCGCCTCCACCCAGGGCAAGGCGCCGGTGAAGCGTCCCTCCGCGGTCGTGAACAAAGAGGCCGTGGCGCGGGTACAAGCCCAACAGGCGGCGCTGAAGGCCAAGGCCGCGCAAGGCTCGGCTCCCTCCCCTCAGGACATGCAAGGGCTCGGGGAGAGTCTGGGCGATGCCTTGCGGACCTTCCGGCAGGCGGCGGCGGACGTGCGCAATACCATCGATCCCGAGATGCGGACGATCCGCGCCGAGATGGACGCGGCCCAGAAGGAAGTGGAGCAATCCATCGAAGCGGCCAAAGAATTGCCGGCCGTGCAGGAAGACCCGCCCCAACCGGCCTGACCCCTTCAAGAGCGTATGCCTATGGCTGATGGCCGGAGTCGCTCAACAACCGCCTTCCTTGCAGCTATCAGCTATCAGCTCTGTGCTCTTTCCTGCCTACTCACGGCGCTCGGCGGCTGCGTTCAGTCGCCCGAGTCCAACCACCCCGACCAGGTCGTAGCGCGCCTGGTCTCGTTGCTCAAGGATCCCGATCCGACCGTACGTCGGACCGCGGCCCTCTCCTTGGGCAAGATTGCCGATCCGGGCGTCGTCGTCGCGATGCGCGAGGGGCTGTTCGATCCCGATGCCATAGTCCGTCAGTACAGTGCTTGGGCCCTGGGCAATCTGGGCGAGGCGGCGATCGATCCGGCCGGCCTCGTGCTGGTCCAGCAATTGAACGATCCGTCCCCAGCCGTCAAAGCAGCGGTGGCGCAGGCGATCGGGAAGATCGGCGCGACGCAGGGGATGGTGGAACTGCTGGGCGAGGCGCTGAATGAAGCGGACCCGGCGACCCGACGGGCCGTGGTGCAGGCGCTGGGCTGGCTGGAATCCCCCTCCGCCTATCAGATGTTGCTGGACGCGTTGACCGACGAAGATGCGGCGGTGCGGCAGGGCGCAGTGGCGGCCTTGGGCGAGTTGGGGGACGGGCATGCGCTGCCGGCGATCCGCCAGCGGTTGTTGAAGGATCCGGATGTCGGGGTGCGGAGCGAAGCCGCGTTTCGTCTCGGCAAGCTCGGGGACGACTCGTTGCTGCCGATGCTGCAGTTCATTTCGGCGAAGGACGAAGATGCGAACGTCCGCCGCTGGGCCGCCTGGGCGGTGACGTCCTTGACGGAAGGCTCGGCCAACACCAAGACCTGAGCGGCCCCGTTCAGGCCCTCGCTCTCGTGCTACTGGGCATCTTTGGCGCAGCGGAATCCGTAGGCGCTGATTCCGGCGGTCGGGTCGTCGTGGTTCCGGTCCGCCGCGCGCGCGAGCAAGCCCTCGTAGTTCCACCCGCCTCCGCGAAAACCTCGGGACTGGCCATGTGCGGGGCCGGTCGGGTTCTTGGATGGGCTGGTGCGATAGTAGTTCGCCGCATACCAATCCGCCACCCACTCCCAGACGTTGCCCGCCATGTCCGCAATCCCATAGGGGCTGTCGCCGGATTTGAAACTGCCCACGGGGGCCACGGTGTCGTAGCCGGCCCAACGCGGCTTGCCGAAATTGCCGCGCTCGGCGGTCGGCTCCTCGTTGCCCCAGGGATAGACCCGTCCATCGGTCCCCTTCGCGGCTTTTTCCCATTTGGCCTCGGTCGGCAGGCGCTTGCCGGCCCAACGGCAATAGTCATCCGCCATGAACCAGGTCGCGCCGACGACCGGGCGGTCGCCGTCTCGAGGAAGATGCACTTCGTTCCAGTGGCGGGGTGGCGCAAGTTGGGTCGCTTTGAGGAATGAGGCATACCGCGACGTGGTCACTTCAAACTTGTCCATATAAAAGGCGGCCAGGTGTACGAGGTGAATCGGCTGTTCGTCGTCGACCTCGTTGCTGCCCATCGTGAATTCGCCCTCCGGGACCAGCACCATCGGGGCGCCGTCCAGGCCGGTGACGTGGTGCGGCGTCTCGGCGATCGCCGATCCGATGGTGAAGACCCACAGCAGTGCCGACGCAATGATGATCCGCATCGCCCCTTTTTCCTCCGATCGTAAATCAGTGCGGAAGATTAGCCTGCTTCTCCGGGCAACGCAAGACGGGCGGCTCGGCCTGAGCCGGGCCCGTCATTCGGGAAGCGGCGGGAGGGCTCTCCGGCGCAACGACTCGACCAGCGCGAGCACCAGGTTTCGCGCCTCGTCGGCGATCTTGGTAAAGCGGATTCCCATGCCGGGGGAAAATGTGTACTGGTCCGCCTTGGGACAGACCCACACGACGCTGCCGCGGGCCTTCAGCCACTGGGTCGTTCGCTCGGGCAGCGTGAACTCCAAATCGAGCTCCGTGCCGACCGAGAGCGGGTCGGAGCTCTCGATGAACAAGCCGCCCCCGCCGATCCCCGTGGCGCGGCTTTCGATCGGCTGGCCGCCGGCGACCTTGTAGCGTACTTTGGAGAGAAACGAGGCGCGCGGCTGGGTCCGCAACTGATCGGGCGGGCGCTGGCCGGCGGCGGCGCAGATCTGCTCGATCACCGCATGCCAGGTCACAGTTCCCAACGGTTCGCCGGCCGGATCGCGCAGGATGATCGTCTCCTGCACGCAGTCCACGTCCAGCGTCTTCCCTCGGTGCGCCTCCGTGACGGTGACCGGGAGAGTCAGGCGTTCCCGTTTTCCACCTTTGCCCATCGGGGGTAGTCTAGCGCAGGTGGCCCGATTGTCCAAGCGCTCTTGCAGTTTGTACAGCCGAGGCCAAATGGTACGGGGCGCCTCGGTGATGCCGAGGCGCCCCGTGAGTGGTATCCGGTGGTCGCGTGCGCGAGGCCGGCGTTATGCGCTTTTCATTTCCTTGTCTTGCTCGAAGATCCGAATCGGCGGACACTTGCCGGAGATCACTTCCTCGGTGATGACGATTTCCTTGATCTGCTTTTGCGACGGCACGTCGTACATGACTTCCAGCATGACCTCTTCCAGGATCGCGCGCAGCCCGCGGGCGCCGGTCTTCTGCGTGTACGCCTTGCGGGCGATGGCGCCCAGCGCCCCCTCGGTGAACTTGAGCTTGACCTTCTCGAAGGACATCAGCTTTTCGTATTGCTTGGTGAGCGCGTTGCGCGGTTCGGTGAGAATGCGGATCAACGCCTTCTCGTCCAGTTCCTCCAGCGTCGCGACCACCGGTAGGCGGCCGATGAATTCCGGGATCAGCCCGTATTTGAGCAGGTCTTCCGGCTGCACCCGTGCCAGCATTTCCCCGAGACGGCTCTCGCTCTTGCCCCGCACGTCGGCTCCGAAGCCCATGGATTTCTGGTTCAAGCGCTGCTCGACGAGGTCTTCCAACCCCACGAAGGCCCCGCCGCAGATGAACAGGATGTTGCTCGTGTCCACCTGAATGAATTCCTGGTGGGGGTGCTTGCGGCCGCCCTGCGGGGGGACATTGGCCACGGTGCCCTCGATCAATTTGAGTAGGGCCTGTTGCACGCCTTCGCCCGACACGTCGCGGGTGATCGACGGACTGTCGCTCTTGCGGCTGATTTTGTCGATCTCGTCGATGTACACGATGCCCCGCTCGGCCCGCTCCACGTCGTAGTCGGAGGCCTGCAGGAGCTTGAGGATGATGTTTTCCACGTCCTCGCCGACATAGCCGGCCTCGGTCAGCGTGGTGGCGTCCGCCAGCGTGAAGGGCACGTCCAGATAGCGGGCCAGGGTCTGCGCCAGCAGGGTCTTGCCCGTGCCGGTCGGCCCGACCATCAGGATATTGCCCTTTTGAAGCTCGACCTCGTCCACCTCGTTGGCGGAGATGCGCTTGTAATGGTTGTGGACGGCCACCGAAAGGATTTTCTTGGCCCGGTCCTGCCCGATGACGTACTGATCCAGGTGGTGCTTGATCTCGGCGGGCTTCCGGAGCTTGGAGGAGATTTCTTCCTTGGCCTCCTCCCAATCCTCCGCGATGATGTCATTGCAGAGGTTCACACACTCATCGCAGATGTAGACGGTCGGGCCGGCGATAAGTTTGCGCACCTCATCCCGGCTCTTGCCGCAGAATGAACAGCGTAGGTGCCGGTCCGTTTTCTCCTGCTTGGGCATGCTGTCTCCCTCCCGGGGAATGCCTCTGTGCCGCTACTTGTCCTTCGCGCCGTCCTTGCCGGCCTCTTTCATCGCCTTCGGCGGACGCGAAATGACTTCGTCGATCAACCCGTATCGTTTGGCCTCGTCGGCCGACAGAAAATAATCCCGCTCCGTGTCCAGGGCGATCTTTTCCAGGGGCTGGCCTGTGTGCTTGACTAGTATTTCGTTCAATCGCTCCCGAATCTTGAGGATTTCCCGCGCATGGATGTCGATTTCCGTGGCCTGCCCCTGGTACCCCCCCATCGGTTGGTGGATCATGACCCGGGCATTGGGTAGGGCGAAGCGCTTGCCTTTCGTCCCGGCCGCCAACAGCAGCGCGCCCATGCTGGCCGCCTGGCCCAGACAGATCGTGTTGATCGGCGGCTTGACGTATTGCATCGTGTCATAGATGCCCATGCCGGCCGTGACGCTTCCGCCGGGGGAATTGACATAGAGATTGATATCCTTTTCCGGGTCCTCCGCCTCCAGGAACAACAACTGCGCGATGATGAGGTTGGCGAAGACATCGTCGATCGGCGCGCCCAGAAAGATGATCCGGTCTTTGAGCAGACGCGAGTAAATATCGTAAGCGCGCTCGCCGCGGTTGGTCTGCTCGATGACGATCGGCACTAACATAGCACTCTGTCCTTTCTGTTCCGGTTGCTCAGGAATCCCATCTTATCACACTTTCCCCGCACGGCCCTTGTCCGCCGTCTTTCCTTATCACGAGCACTTCTCTTCCGCGAGGCAGACAGACTGTCCCTTCATGCGCTCGTCCAACGAGGGCCTCCGAGGCCGCGCGTGGCGCGAGCAGCGGGGACGGTCGGGCGCCTCGCTCCCTCTTACCCTTGAATGACCGAGTGGCGGAACACAAAGTCCAGCGCCTTGTCGGCCAAGATGCGGGCTCTAAGTTCATTGATGGAGTCTTGCCCGCCGGACTGGATCAGGCGGCCCAGTTCTTCCGGCGCCATCCGCAGTTCCTGGCTTAGTCGCAGGAGTTCGTTCTGGATGTCCTCCTGTTCGACCTTCAGCCCTTCTTTGTCGGCGATCGCCTCCAGCACCAACCCGACCTTGACCCGGCGCATCGCTTCGCCCTTGTGCTCCTCGCGCGCATTCCTGATTTCCTCCTGGCGCACAACCGGGTCCGGCGATACAGGCTGGCCCTTCTGCCGCTGCCGGGCCTGCATCTGCTGGCGCACCAGGGCTTCGAGCTCCCGTTCCAGGAGGGTGTCCGGCAAGTCGAAGTGGTGGGTTTCCTCCAGCCGCTTCAGGATCGTATCTTTATAGGTATCTTCGATGTCTTTCTTGAGCGCTTTTTCCATTTCGGCCCGGAGTTTGTCCGTGAGCTCGGCCATCGAGGCATAGGGGCCGCAATCTTTCGCAAATTCGTCGTCCAGAGCCGGAAGCTTCTTCCGCTTCACCGCCGTGACCGTGACCCGATACACGACCGTCTTCCCGGCCAGCCGCTGGTCTGGGTGAGAGGCCGGGTAAGGTTGCGGAATCTCGACGAGATCCCCTTCTTTCTTCCCCAGGAGCGCCGCATCCACCTCGATACCCAGGATCGGCGCTTTGGAGCCGACTTTGTACAGTTGCCCGGCCTGCTTCGCCCCTTCGACCGGCGTCTGGTCCAGGAACCCCTCCATGTCCAGGACAGCATAGTCCCCTTCGGCCAGAGCCGCGCCGGCCGGCGCGGCTTCGAGTTGCGCCTGCCGCTCGCGCAGGACTTCGAGCGTGTTGGCGACTTGCTCGTCCGTGACGGTGCGCTTGTCCGGCTTGAGCGAGATCGGGTTGGGCGCTTTATAGTCGCGCAACTCGATCTTCGGCTTGATCTCGACCGTGGCCGTGAATGAAAAGGAGGTGTCTTTCTTGATTTTCACGCGCTCAAGCGGCGGGATCTCCACTAGGACCGGCACGATCCCCGCTTCCCGGACGGCCCGCTCGTAGTAGTCCGGCACCAGCCGGCGGACCACGTCTTCCTCGACTTCCTTGGCGTAGCGTTTTTCCAGCATGGCCAGGGGAGCCTTACCCGGCCGAAATCCAGGAATGCGCACCTGCTTGTTCAGCTCCGCATAGGCCAGGGCGAATTGTCTATTCACATCCTCGGAAGGAACCTCGATCTTCAGCGCCCGTTTGACAGGACCGAGTTCGGTAACGTCGACTTTCATGGATGATAGGCCTTGGTGATGGGTGGATTATGTCAGCAAGATTGATATCAAGAATCGGCTCAAAACACTTGAGGTATTTCTCCGCGGCCTCAGATTCGATAGCCCGATGAATAGGCCGCGGTTCAAGCGAAGCTTGGTATGGTGCGAGAGGGGGGACTTGAACCCCCACGGTTTCCCACGAGATCCTAAGTCTCGCGCGTCTGCCAGTTCCGCCACTCTCGCGCCCGGTTGGTCGGAAGGCACGGTCTCAGGATTTCGACGGAGAGCGGCGGGCCAGGCGAGGTTCACAATTAATGCCCCCAGCCCTCGCTCGGCTATCGTTGTACAGGTCATGGCGGTATACTGTCAACAGGTCGCACCGTTCTCGACAAGAACGCCCGGGTACCGTTGGTGCAAGCCACAGACGAGGGGTATACTATGCCCGTCCGGTCGGCCATACACGGATCGAGAATGCCGTCCGGCGAAAGGCCCAAAAGGAGGGCAACCATGACACGGGGATGGGTGATCATTGCGGCGACGCTGTTCATCGGGAGCGCAGCCGGCCCGAGCTGGGCCTCCCGCGAATACTTTACCCAGGAACAAAAAGAGCAGTTGGCGAAAGCCCAGACGGTTCTCGTGGAAGTCCTGGCCCTCAGCGATAAGGGGCCGATCGACGCCGCGCCGCTCACCGATGTGGTGGCGCGTCGCCTGGCCGATCTGGGGTATACCGTCGAAACGAGCGACGCCAAGCCCCACGAGGTCGTATTCAGGGTCAAATGCGAGCAGCGCAAGACCTGGGAAGGAACCAGTACCATGGGGAGCGATGCCGATCTGCCCGATTCCCCCTCGCGTATCTGGAAGGGCCCGGCCTGCCAGCTCACCTATTTCCTGGGGGGCGCCAAGATCAAGTGGCAGAAGGAAGTCCGGACCGACTTCGAGGATGCGATGGCGGCGGCCCAGAAGGCCAATGCCGGCGATCCGGGCGCCTATACGATGGCCAAACTGAAGGAGCGGCTCGAGCAATACGACTTCCCGGTGCTGCTCGCGGCCGAATGGGGGCAGGCCGACCGGCTCCTGAAACTCATGGACGCCTCCGGCACGAATCATTTGCGCAAGCTGCAAATCATCTCGCTCCTCGGCGAGATGTTGGCGGACGAGGCCATGCCGAGGCTGAAGGAAGCCCTCAAAGACAAGAATCTGGCCGGCCAGGCCGCCGAGGCCATGGGCAGCATCGGCAAGGACGGGATTCCCATCCTCATCGACATTCTGAAGACCTCGAAGGACCCGGAGCTGCAGGCCGCCGCCGCCAAGGGACTCGGGCTCGTCGGCAGCCTGCACGGAGATCCGCGCATCATTCCACCGCTGCTGCAGATGCTGGATGCGCCGGGCATCGATATCCGGGTGCAAATCGAAGTGGCCTGGTCGCTGGGCAAACTTCCTGACAAGCGGGCCGAAGAGCCGCTGAAGGCGCTGGACAAGAAGCTCCAACACATGCGCGATCCGGACAACGTGATGCTGAAGAAGCTCAAGGAGGCCGTATTCTGGTCGATCAAACAGATCGATACCTACGACATGTTCAGTTAGCCAAGCGTATCATCAGGCTTCGCCGCCGGCCCTCCAGTCCTCGGTCGGGCCTGATCTACGATTTCGCGCGATGCCGGCTATAGTGGGCGGCCACTTTCATTCGGTTGCCGCAGAGGCTCATGCTGCACCAGCGGCGCGCGTGGTTCTTGGTCGTATCGTAAAAATAGAGGATGCAGGCGGGATTTTGACATCTCTTGATAAGCGCATGGTCATAGTGGCACAGGAGATCGCTCGCAAACTCGGCCAGCGGCACAAGGAGATGAACCGCCTCCGCAGACCCTGAATGAAACCGCCGCTCGAACCCGTCGCGCCCCCGGATCAGTTGCGAGTAACCAACCCGATTCTGAAGCAACTTGTTGATGGCATCGAGTGCGGGCGGCTGCACCGGCTTGCCGTTGACGATGCGTTCAACCATCGCACGTAAGACGGCTCGAAACGCGCGTCCCTCTTGAAATACACGGTTCCCCTCAGGCCGGTCGCCCCACCGTCTCACCGCTTTCTGCGCCTCCGCCGCATCGAGGGCCTGGGCTTCGACCAGCCACGAGACTAGGTCGCCAAAATTCTCCAGGAGGTCAACCGGGCGCCCTTTAAGGATGAGTTCTGTATTGACGAAATCCAAGCACGTGGCATTGCCGACGAAAAGAAATGCCTGTTTAGCCCCGTCGTCGTTTATGGCTGTCCCTTCGCTCATCGAATGACTCACGGCTTGAACTGCAACCGTCAAAATAGCACTTGACAGGTTAGTCCAAAACGAATATAACTGTCAAAGATAGTTTTAGATAGTTATATAAATTTCACATCTTTTTCTCAACTAAGGAGGACCCATGAAAACTGCCATTATCATCATGTCCGATCCGAAGAGCGGCTCTGAGGAAGCGCTCGGACGGGTCTTTAACGCCCTTGCCCTCGCATCGGAAAGCAAACAGAAGGGCGATGAAGTGGCCGTGGTGTTCAACGGGGCCGGCACGAGATGGCCTGCCGAACTGACCAAGCTCTCGCATCCGGCCAACGGCCTGTACAACTCGGTGCGCGACGTCGTGCAGGGGGCCTCCTGCGGATGCGCGGATGTCTTTGGCGCCACAGCGGGCGTGGAATCCTGCGGAGTGCCGCTGAAAAAAGACCATGCCCTGGCCGGGACATCCGGCCTCTTGAGCTTGCGCCGGTATGTTGCGGACGGGTGGCATACGATTATATTTTGAGCGCGTCTCATGGCAGAGACCGGAGGCGATCTTCCGGCCGCCGATGAGCCGAGCGTCGCATAGGGGCAATCGATGGCAACGAAATACCTCGATCTGACATTCACCGACTCTGTGTGCCGCGCGCAGCGGCAGTACTATGGGCACACCGGCACGATCGAAGGGGCGCCAGCGCGCGATCCGCTGGGCCAGGCCGAGGCCGAGTTCATTGCGGCGCGGGACAGCTTTTATCTGGGCTCGGTCGGCGAGAGCGGGTGGCCCTACATCCAGCATCGCGGCGGCCCCATAGGATTCTTGAGGGTCATCAACGAGACCACCCTTGCGTTCGCCGACTACAAGGGCAATCGGCAGCTGCTCACGACCGGCAACGTGTCCGCGAACGACCGCGTGGCCCTGTTTCTCATGGACTATAAGAATCGAGAACGGTTGAAAGTGTTGGGGCATGCCCGCGTCGAGGACGCCCGTGTCCATCCGGAACTCGTTGCGCAGATGGCCGATCCGCAGATGCGGCAGAGCGTGGAGCGGCTGGTCTTCATCGACGTCGTCTCGTTCGACTGGAACTGCCCGAAATACATCACTCCTCGGTACTCGGCGGAAGAGGTCGAGGAGCTTGCTGGTCCGCTCAAAGCCAGGATCGCCTCGCTCGAGGCTCAACTTCACGCTAGGAAAACCTGAGCAATTCTGGTAAAGATTGCCGGTGCATCGCCTCGACGTACCGGTCGCAACGCTCGTGCGGTGACAACGACGGCACATCCGAACGATAAAGGGGGCAAGACCATGCAGGACATTTCGCGCAGAGGGTTTTTGAAGGCCTCGGTGCTGACAGCCGGCGCGGTGGCCTTGGGAGACCTGGCGAAGGAAGCGCTGGGATTGGTCGGCGATGGGGGCCTGGCCCATGCGGCCGACGGTCCGAAGACCGCCGAGCCGATCAAAGTCGGGATTCTCGATCCCCTCTCCAGCCCCTACAAAACCTCGTCGATCCACGACGTGCACGGTGCGACGGTGGCCATGGACTGGTACAACAAACGGGGTGGCGTGTTGGGCCGACAGGTCGCCATTCTCGAAGCCGACACGGCCTCCAACGTGGAGACTGCGCTTAAGGCCGCGACGAAATTCATCAAGGAAGACCGCGTGGACTTCCTGATGGGCACGTTCACGGGCGAATGTTCGCTGGCCATCAGCGAGCTGGCAAAAAAGGAAAACAAGCTGTTCATGGTCACCGGCGCCCACATCATGGATCTGACCGGCACCCGCTGCAACTCCCACACGTTCGTGTTCATGCCGAATGCGCGGATGATGGCGCAAGCCGTAGCGCCGGCGATCGTGAAAGCCTACGGCACCCGCTGCTACACGATTACCGCGAACACCATGGACGGCCGCTCTTCGCTGGAAGCGATGACCGACACCCTGCGGGCGCAGGGCGCCGAAATCCTCGGCGGGACCACGACTGCCTTTGGCACGACGGACTTCACTGCCGCCTTCACCGAGGCGAAGGCCGCCAAACCGAGCGTCATCGTGCTCAATCTCTATGGCTGGGATCTGGTCAATGCGCTCAAAACCTACGCCAAAATGGAATTGGCCAAAGAGAAAATCGGCGTCGGGGGCATGATCGCCGGCGAGCAGATCGGCCGGCCTTTGGGTTATGCCAACAATGCCGGCGTCTGGGGCCTGATCTGGGACCCGAAGATCAACACCGAAGGCTCCAAGCGATTCATCCAGGGCGTGATCGACAAGTACAACCACACGCCGACCTCGCGCTGCTATCTCGGCTATGCGGCCATGTCCCAGATTCTGGAAGCGGTCCGCCGAGCCGGCACGACCGACACGGCTTCCGTCATCAGGGCCCTGGAAGGCCACGAGTTCGACGGGCTGAAAGAGGGCCGGTCCTATTTCCGGGCCTGGGACCATCAGCACGTGCAGGATGTGCTGGTCGGCAAGGCCTATGGGAAAGAGCTGGGGCTCGGTCATTACGAGATCCTGGCCACCGTGCCGGGCGACGCCGTGGCCGGACCGTTCGACCAGAACGTCTGCAAGCTCTAACCAATCGACCATGGCCGTCGCCTCGCTCCCTGTGCCTGGGGCGGTGCGAGAGATGAGTCATCAGCGGCTTTCCGACAAAGGTGCGGGCCGGTGAGACTCCAGTGGCCTATCCTGCGGGCGGCGGCCGTCTCGACGGCGATCATCGCGCTGTTGGCGCTGACACCGGCCCTGTCCCGCGCTGACGAGTCTCCCGCCGCCGGCCAGCCCGTGAAGGAAGCTGCGCCTACGGTTGACGCCTCTGCCTCGACCATCGTCCCTCCCGCGTCTCCGAAACCCAACACCGTCGCCGTCGAGTTCAAGCTGGGGACCTGGCTGTCCACCGGCGAGACCAAGTGGTCGCACAATGCCTCGATGCTCAGTACGTTGGTCGGCAACCCCACCTCGGCGCTCACCTATAAAGACGTCGGCACCAACATCGTCGAGTTCGGCGGAAAGGTCACCATCTTGCAGCGGGTGTTTCTGCGGGCGGACTACGGTTTCGGCGGGGTCGGCGGCGGCCGCATGATCGACGACGACTTCGTCAGCGCCGCGGGCGCGACGTTCTACGGCACGAGCACGCCCGGCGCGCAGCTCGTGTCGCGTACGCATAGCGACATCAATGGAAACGACGTGCGGTACTTCAATGCCGACCTGGGCGTCACGGTCTTCACGTTTCCCGAACAGAAGGGCTCGTTGAGCGCGTTCATCGGCTATCAGTATTGGCGGGAGGCCTATTCGGCCACGGGCGTGACCCAGGTGGTGTGTTCGGCGGTGGGCACCTTCTGCAACGCCGCCGGCACGGTATCGAACGTCGGTCGAACGGTGATCTCGAACACCACTTCGTGGAATTCGCTCAAGATCGGATTGGAAGGGGACTACAACGTCTGGTCGCGCGTGACGTTCGGCGGCAAGGCGGCGTTCATTCCCCATACCTCGCTGGACAATCGTGATGTCCATTATTTGCGGACCGATCTGGCTCAGAATCCGTCGTTTAAGATGACCGGCACCGGGCTCGGGTTCAACGCCGAGGGGACCGCCTCGGTCCGCCTGGTTTCCACGCTCTTCTTCGACCTGGGCTATCGCTTCTGGTACCTGAACGTGTCCGATGGCACGTGGCGATCCTTTACCCGCACCGGCACCGTGTCCACCGCCCAATTGAAGGAACTGTCGAGCACCAGACAGGGGCTTACGCTGGGACTGCGCTATTCCTTCTGAATCCCCGCCGTCCTACGTGTGTTTCGCCGTCACGCAGATCGCCTCGCCGGGCATCCGCACCGTCCCGTCCGTCCCTGCGTACTGCCGGGCCGCCTCCGTGATCGCACGCCACACCTCAGCCTGCCGCGCAGGCGGCTCCTTGGCCACCATCGCCACGACCGGCGCCGCGATGTCCTGTTGGAACCGGGTGTAATCTTCGGCCGAAGCCCATTTGAACGTCAGCGAGAGCGGCCGACTGTGGATATCCGAGAACCCCGCCTGTGCCAGCGCCCGTTCCAGGATTGTCACATCCGCCAGACTGAAGGGGCCGAGCATGCCCGGTGGCGGCGGAGGGGATTGCAACTGCTGTCGTGCCGTATTGATCGCCAGGCTGATGAACGGGACGTTGGTCGGCGCTCCCCACACGGCCGCGGCCAACCGCCCGCCCGGTTTCAACAACCGGTGCATGTGCGCGAGAGCGCCGGTCAAATTCGGCAGGAACATCAGACCCCAGCGCGACAGGACGGCGTCGAAACGCGGTTCCGGAAAATCCAGCGCCTCCGCATCCATCTCGTGGAACTCCACGTTGGTCAAGCCCAGTGCAGCGGTCCGTTCCCGCGCAACGGCCAGCATCAACGTCGCCTGATCGGTCGCAATGACGCGGCCCGTCGGCCCGACCTTGTGCGCCGCGGTCACGGCCGGCTCCCCGATGCCGGTGGCGACATCCAGCACCTTGTGCCCGGGCCCGATCTGCGCCAGTTCCACCAAGCGGTCGCTGGCCGGCTTGGCGCAATGCTCCATCGTCTGCCACCATTTTTCCCAGCCGGCGGCGACTTGGCTCCAACTTTCTTTCTGCGAGGCTTTGTACTGGGTGGAGTCGAAGGATGGCTCGGTCACGGCAGTGGCTCCTCCTTGATCAGATCATTTCGCCACGGAAGCCTGGTCGTCGAGGATCGTCGCGAGGAGTTTGCGGCCTGCGTCGGAGGCCGTATGGATATCCGCGGGGACGACAACCACGTTGTTCAGGTATTGCAGCCGCAACACGTCGCCCCGGCCGAATTCCGGAATCAGGGCCCCGAAGAAAAACCCGAGTTCCCTGATTCCGGCACCCAGCGCTCCCGCCCCTGTCTGGGCTAGGGGAAGGTCCACGTAGATGCAGTCCACACGTTGGAGCCGCAGTTCATGCCAGTGGGACCGGATGGAATCCAGTGAGTCCCGGCCGAGCACATCCACAGTCAGGATCGCCTGATTATGGTCGGGACGGAGCGAAACGGTCAGGTGTCCGGTTGCCGGAAGGCCGGCCGGCCCAGCGGCCTGATCGGACGCGACGACTCGTTGAATGCCCGTCGCGGTGTAAATTCCCCTCGCCAGGTCCCGATAGGGTTCGGGCAGAAAGACGGTTGCCGGCTCATGGGCGAGGGCCGTGAGATAGAGAAAGGCGACCGACTGACGCCTGGGTTTGTCCGACTCGCTGATGTTCCGGAACGAGACGGTGCCCGACGTATAGCCGAGCAGAAAACCGACTTCGTGCGCCCCCACGTCCAGGCTCCCCTTCTGGCTGTAGGGATGGACCGTCACCGCTTCGCTGTAAATGCCGACCACCTGGTGCGCAGCTACGTCGTCGCGGGCTTGTAACTTCATGCGCTGGAACAGGCCATGGCCCCGGTAGCGGGGGTCCACCACCGCTTGCCCCGATTCGACCACCCTGGCTCCCGGCCTGGGAAAAGTCATGGCCAGGTGCCCGATCAGCTCGCCGCGCTGGTTGCAGGCCACGTAGGATTTCATCAACCCCGCCCGCTGTTGCGCTTCCACTTTCTCTGGGTAGTAGATGAACTCGCCTGGATAAGTGTAGCCGTAGCAGCGGTACACGAGGCGGGCTAGGTCCGGCGCTTCTTCCGGCCGCATCGGGCGCGTGGAAATAGCCTCCTCGGGATGCGCTTCCGCCGCCTCGAGCGAGGCCTGATACTCCTTCGGGTCCGCCTTGTCCCGAAAGTCTTCGGCCGGCAACTCCCGGATCAATTCGACCCGGTTCCCGTGGGGTCCGCGATTCATAAAGTGGACCCGATCCACATAGCCGGCTTGCAGGATGGTGGCGAACCGAGAATTCCGGCCTTCCTGCAGCCCTCGATAATCGAGAGGCAGGCCCTTGTCTTCGACGGCGACCACGAGCGCATGGCCCCGCAACGACAGGGTCACGTCGAGCGACTGGCTGGTGTCTCCCTGGTACCCTTCCTCGACGATGTTGCGGAACACTTCGCTCAGGACGAGATCCAGCTTCCGGGCCTCCTCCCGACTCAGGCCGACCGTCGAGGCGATGTCGGCGAGTAGATCGACGAGCGTCGGCAGAAAGCGCGGGTCGGCGAGGACGGTCAACCGGGCCAATCGCCGCTCTGTGTCGTCTAGTTGGAGCAACGGAGGACCTCCTGACCGTCGATGGGGAAGCATAAGGAACTGCGCGGTGCGGCGCAAGCCTTGCCTTGCCGCTGCCACCCCCCCATGTTAAGATGCCCGTCTCTTTGGGGCTAAGATCGCGGAGAGGTGCGAGAGTGGCCGAATCGACATGCTTGGAAAGCATGCGTCGGGGTAACTCGACCGTGGGTTCGAATCCCACCCTCTCCGCCAAACTTGGCGCGATAAACATCGGTCAGTATGGTTTGGGCAATGGCGCGCCAGAGTACCAGCGGGCTATGAAGCTCCATAGCCATGAAAAGGGGTCGCTTCGCGACGAACATTCGCAGGCTGTTGGCTCTACAAGAGGGTGGGATTCGAACGGGGGGATCGCGGGGGGTGTGCCCCCCGCGTGGGGAGATACGAGGGGGCTGGCCCCCTCAGTAGGAGCGCGAGCTGGAACTGCGAGCGCGACGTCGAATTCCCACCCTCTCCGCCAAACTTGGCGCGATAAACATCGGTCAGTATGGTTTGGGCAATGGCGCGCCAGAGCACCAGCGGGCAATGAAGCTCCATAGCCATGAAAAGGCGTCGCTTCGCGACGAGCGATTTGGAACGACGCGACAAATAGTCAGACTTTTATTAATGTCGCGCAGCGTCACCAACTTACGACATTCGTGGGCATTGCCGGTTGGTAGGACTGGCGCGCCACTGCCGGTCGGTTCGCCGTCGGGATGGTTCTCTCGCGCCAAAAAGAACGGGGCCGGGCCCTGTGCAACAAAATCCTGTGAACCCCGCCAGGTCCGGAAGGAAGCAACGGTAAGCAGGCTCGTGTGTGTGCCGCAGGATCACCTGGCCCCACTATTTTGGGGCGCGACAGGATCTGCCAGTTTATCAACCACCGGGCAGTGCCGCGCCAGCCTTACCAACGGGCCGTGATGTGTTTGCCGCCACTGCCGGAAGGTACTCTGGCGCGGCACTGCCCGTATATATGAAGTCGGACGTCTATCGCGCCAATAATAATGGATTATCAGGTTTCCGCCAGAAAGTACCGGCCGGGGACGTTTGGGTCGGTGATCGGCCAGCCCCACGTCGTGCAGACGCTGGTCAACGCGATCGCGACTAAGCGCATCGCCCACGCCTTCCTCTTTTCCGGCACGCGCGGGGTGGGCAAGACCACCGTTGCCCGTATCCTGGCCAAGGCCCTCAACTGCGAGCAGGGGCCCACCGGCACGCCCTGCGAAACCTGCGCCAACTGCCAGGAGATCACTCAGGGCACTTCCGTGGACGTGGTCGAGATCGACGGCGCGTCCAATACCAGCGTAGACGATGTGCGGGAGATCCGCGAGAACGTCAAGTTCGCCCCCTTCCGCGGCCACTATCGAGTCTACATCATCGACGAAGTCCACATGCTTTCGAACTCCGCGTTCAATGCCTTGCTCAAGACGCTGGAGGAGCCGCCTTCGCATGTGGTGTTTATCTTCGCCACGACGGAGATTCACAAGATCCCGGCGACGATCCTCTCCCGTTGCCAGCATTACAACTTCCGGCGGATTTCCAAGGCGGAAATCATGCAACAGCTCAAGCGTGTGGCTGATCAGGAAGGCCTCACGATCGAATCCCGCAGCCTAGTGGCCCTAGCCCGGGCGAGTGAGGGCAGCATGCGGGATGCCCTCAGCTTGCTGGATCAGGCGGTGGCCTTCGGCGGAAAAACCTTGCAGCATCGCGATCTCGAAACGCTGCTCGGCTCCGTGCCGCAAGAGCAGGTCCGTGCCATGGTCGCGGCGATCCATTCGCAAGACAGCCCCGCCGCCGTGCGGGTGGTGGCCCAGTTGCTGGACCACGGCCATGACTTGCGGGCCTACTGCGCGGAGTTGGTGGAACACCTGCGCAATCTTCTGGTCGCCTCCGTCGTGCCCACCGGCCAGGGACCGCAAGCGCTCCACGGGCTCATCGATTTATCCGAAGAGGAAATCGCTCAGATCATCGCCGATGCCGGCACCTTCACGACCGAGCAGTTGCAGGAGCTCTTCAAGATCTTCTCCCAGACGGAAGACACGTTGCGACTCAGCAGCCATCCCCGCTTCGCATTGGAGGTGGCGGCCGTGCGGGCGACGCGTCCGGCGGCCGGTGGAACGGCACCGGCAATGACCGCGGCAGCCCCAGCACGGCCGGTCGCGTCGCCCAAGCCTGTGAGCCAGCCGGCGGGCGCTCCCCCGCCGACCCGTCCCGCACAACCCCCAACGTCACCGTCGAGGCCGGCTCCCACTGCCGGGCCTGCTTCAACCGCGCCGCGCGCACCGGCCCCTTCAGCCCCAACCAAACCACTCGGTGCGACGCCTGCCAGAGGGACCATCCCCGGTCCGGCGACGGGTCCGTCCCCGGCGAGTCTGGCGGGACCGCCGGCCAGGCCGCCAGCCAGGCCGATAGGAGCGAACGGCCCTTCCAGCTCTCCATCCCAGACACCGGCCGGCCGGCCGGCCGATGATCCGGCCCGGGCCAAATCCGCCTCGGCCTCCGGCGCGTCGCCTGCTGCGCCGCCGATCCAGCTCAATTGGGAGCAACTGCTCGAGCGCATCGAGAATGAGCATCCCAGCATCGCGCCGTTCCTGGCCCAAGGGACGTTGGTGAGTACAGATCATGAGTGTGTCATCATGGGCTATCAGAAGGCGTCGACGGCCTTTGCCCGTATCAACACCGAGGCGACTCGCAACCTGGTGGCCGGCCTTTGCTCCGAGCTGGCCGGCCGGAAGGTGCGGGTGAACGTGATCGAAATGGCGGAGGGCCAAGCCACCGCGCCCAGCATGGCCCAGACGCGACTGGTGAAGGAGCAAGAGCAGAAGCAGGCGCTCCTGGAACGGACCAAGACCCACCCCCTCGTCAAACAGGCCCTGGCCACTTTCGGGGGCGATCTGGTGGATGTCCGTCAGGTGACGCCACAGAAGGAGACCGAGACATGAGCAAAAACCCGTTCGGCAATATCGGCAACATCATGAAGCAGGCCCAGGCCATGCAGGCGCAGATGGCCAAGATTCAGGAACAGGCGGCGGCCAGGCAGGTCAACGGGACTGCGGGGGGCGGGATGGTCACCGTGACGGCCAACGGGGCCATGGACATCGTGGCCGTCAAGATCGACCCGGAGGTGGTGAAATCCGGAGACGTCGAAATGCTGCAAGACCTGGTCCTTGCGGCGGCAAACGATGCGCTCCACAAGTCTCGGGACATGATGGCCGAAGAGATGAAAGCGGTCACCGGGGGGCTGAACATTCCGGGGCTCATGTAAACCATGATGAAGTATGAATGATGAGCGCAGAACGGCATTCCCGGAGATTTCGAATTTATTTAGCACGTAGCGTTCATCATTCATCATTTTGACTTGGTAGCTATGGCGATGGATCAACAAGGGCTCCTTGCCCGACTCATCCGCGAACTGGTCCGGCTGCCGGGCATCGGCCAGAAAACCGCCCAGCGGCTGGCCTTTCACATTCTGAAGACGGATCAGGATGAAGCCCTGCGTCTGGCCGACGCGATCCATGCCGTCAAGGAAGGATTGGCCTTCTGCCGCCAGTGCCGGAACATCGCCGAGGGGGAGCTGTGCGAGTTTTGCCTCGACCCCAAGCGGGACAGCACGAAGATTCTCGTGGTGGAAGAGCCGAGCACCCTCTATGCGATCGAGCGGAGCGGCGGCTTTCGCGGCCTCTATCACGTCCTGTTGGGTTCGCTTTCGCCCTTGGACGGGGTCGGTCCCTCCGACATTCGGGCGCAGGAGTTGGCGGACCGGCTGAAGGCCGGCGGCGTCCAGGAAGTGATCCTTGCGACCAACCCGACGATCGAGGGTGAAGCCACGGCTATCTACCTCACCAGGCTGATCAAGCCGTTCGGAGTCAAGGTTTCCCGCATCGCCTATGGGATTCCCGTGGGGATGGATATCGAATATGCGGACGAAGTGACGCTGATCAAGTCCCTCGAAGGGCGGCGGGATTTGTGACGATGGTTGCCCAGGGCGCCCACACCGCCAGAGATTTCATTGACGCAAATTTCCGCGCTCTGCTATAGTTCTGCATGGCTACACGTCGAACCCCCAAACCGGTCAAAAAGCGAGTCGCGCCCAAGCGCGCGGCGAAGCCCGCCGCCAAGGCGCCCAAGGCTCGTCGGCCGGCCCTGTCCGCCCGGAAGGCCGCTCCGAAGAGCGCTTCGAAACGTCCCGCGAAGAAAACCGCCAAATCGGCGGGGAAATATCCCGACATCCGCCGGGACCTCCAGCGGCAACGGTCCGCACTGCTGCAAGAAGCCGGGGTGGCCCTGACGAATCGGGCCGAATTCGAAACCTTTCCGGACCTCAGCGACCAGGCTTCGGCCGAAATGGATCAGAACTTTCTCTTGCGATTGAAGGATCGCGAACGGAAGCTGATCAAGAAGATCGACGAGGCGCTCGACCGGATGTCCGGGAACGTCTACGGTATTTGCGAGAGGTGCGGAGGAGATATCCCCTATAAGCGCCTGAAAGCGCGCCCCGTCACGACGCTCTGCATCGACTGCAAGACGCTCCAGGAACAGGAAGAACTGATCCGCAGGTAACAGGCCGGCACGTCTCTCTCAGCGCTTCTTGAACTCCGCCACGCGTTTCTTGGCCTGCATGACTCGTTCTGCCTCTTCGGGTATCCCCTCTCCCAACGCCAGGTAGGTCTCGTATTCGGTGACGGCCCGCCGTTGATTGAGCGTTTCGTACGCCTGGGCGAGGTTGAACCGCGCGATGGGATAGTTCGGGCGAAGCGTGACGGCGCGTTGGAAGGATTCGAGGGATTTTTTCTGGTCGCCCAGGACCCGGTACACGTCCCCGAGGTTGTTGAGGACCTCCGGCCTGTTGGGATAGACCGCGAGCGACTGTTGCATCGCGTCGCGCGCCTTATCCAGTTGGCCCTGCCGCTTCAACGCCAGTCCCAGTTTGTGATGGGCCTCCGACAGCATCGCCTTGTCCGAGAAGCCGCCGGCGATGGCTTGCTCATAGGCCGTGACGGCGACCGCCGGATCGGCGGGCCCGCAATAAGAGAGCTGGGCGGTTTCCCCCCGCGCAAACTGCTGCAACGACGCGAAGGGCTCCTTGTCCTCGGCGCCCCGGACGTCCGCTTTGGCTCCCCCCTTCCCCTTGCTGCTCGAGGCGACGCGGCTGAGAAACTCCTTCCGGTAGGGGCTCAGCAGGCTCTCGTAGGTGTCGATCGACACCGAGGCCATCAGCAGACTGGCCGTATCGGGTGGGCCCATTGTGACGTACTGGGTCGTGCTCTTTTCATCGCCGGTCCGATAGAGCGAGCTGAAGTCGAGATTCGCCCGGCTCGGCGCCTGAGCCAAACTCATGTAGAACTCCACGGAGGGTTTCAAGGCCTCCAGGGTCATGCGGAGCACGGGGTAGGGCTTCAGGTCGAGGCCTCTGGGAAAAGTGAACAAGACGCCCACCAGCAGTCCCTCTTCATTAAAGAAGTAGGATTCCTCCGAGTGGGATTCGCTTTTGGCGGCCGGGATGCGGAGCTCTTCCCCCCCGCCCCAGGGGACTTTCTCGATGGGGATCGTCTGGTGGGTTTTCAGGAACTCGGCCTTTTGTCCACAGATATGCGCGGATTTCATCAGGACCAGATCGCTGGCCGTGGGAGGCAGTTCGCGGTGCTCAAATTCCTCGGCGCAACCCCCGAGCAGCAGGCCCAGCGCCAGTGTGCAGCCGGCTAACCCTCGGTGCGCGGACCCGACCTTGTGAGGAAACGAAAATCTCATGAAGACTGGTTGAGTAAACCGGTTCCGGTGGGCCATGGCCCACCGGATCTAGACGAATAATGATGTCCCTGAGGCTAGTACGCGCTGGGTCGTTGCGAATGCAACATCGCGTCTTCGGCGGTATACCCGAACAGATTGGGCCGGGTGGATGCCAGGTTATACCACTGCCGGTTCCAGACGTAGTCGAAGCCATTAGCGAAGGGGCTCATCCAGAAGCCCACCCAACGGAGCGGATGATCGTCCACCGGGGACGTGGCTTCCGGGTCCGTATAGACGAGCGCCGTGCTCTCCATCGACGAATAGATGGTCGTCTGGCTGGTCTTGACTTCCATGGTCCTCGTGCAGCCAGTCGCCATCAATGCCAGGATCATCGTGAGTCCCAGGAGTGTCGCGCATTTCATCGCATCACCTCTCTGTCTCGAACAGGAATCGACTTGTTCATCAGTATGGGCTGAAGTCTAGCCGACGAGGCCAATTCTGTCCAGTAAATCAAGGTTTTGGGAAAAGTGACCTGCTGGGTCGCGCTTCGCGACACCTATGCATGGGCCAGGAAAATCACGACCCGATGGTAGGGTTGGCGCGCCACTGCCGATCGGCCAGGCGACCGGGCATTTTCTATCGCGCCAAGTGCGGGATGGTGGGCGATACAGGTATCGAACCTGTGGCCTCTTCCGTGTGAAGGAAGCGCTCTACCACTGAGCTAATCGCCCATGCCGAGCGAGTCTAGCACAGGGGTTTTCGGCCAGTCAACGAAGGGTCAGGTGACGTGCGGCGTGGCTGAAGTGCTGTTTGCAGCGCACAACAGATACCGCGTTAGCAAGTGATTTTGCGGCTCTTTTAATGCGATCTGGTTTGCTTGACTCCCCCCAGGGTGGCCCGTACAATGCGATTTTCACGGAGCAAATCGGAGGAGCATGCGCGACGACGTCGTCATCATCGGGGGTGGCTTGGCCGGGTCCGAGGCGGCCTGGCAGGCGGCCAATCATGGCGCCAAGGTCACACTCTATGAAATGCGACCCAAGGAGTCCACCCAGGCCCATAAGACCGGATATCTGGCCGAACTGGTCTGTTCCAACTCGCTCGGCTCCACCGACATTCTGAACGCGCCCGGCATCCTCAAAGAGGAGATGCGGCACCTCAACTCGCTCGTGATCCGGGTGGCGGACGAGGTCCGCGTGCCGGCCGGGTCGGCCCTGGCCGTGGATCGCGACCAGTTTTCGCAGAAAATCACCCAGGCGCTGGAAAGCCATCCGAATGTCCGGATCCTCCGCGAAGAGATCAAGGAGATTCCGACCGACTGCCTCTGCATCCTGGCGACCGGCCCGCTCACGTCGGATGCCCTGGCCAACGCCATCCGCGAGCTGACCCATACCAAGCACCTCTATTTTTTCGACGCGATCTCCCCGATCATCGACGCCGACTCCATCAACATGGAGAAGGTCTTTCGGGCCTCGCGCTATGACAAGGGCACGGCGGATTATCTGAACTGCCCGATGGACGAGGCGACGTACGGGGCTTTCTACGACGCTATGATCAAGGCGGAAAAAGTTCAGCCCAAGGATTTCGAGAAAGTGCCCTATTTCGAGGGCTGCATCCCGATCGAAGTGATGGCGGAGCGCGGCAAGCAAACGATGTTGTTCGGCCCGCTGAAGCCGGTGGGGCTGGAAGACCCCAAGACCGGCAAGCGGCCCCATGCGGTCGTGCAGTTGCGTCCGGAGAATGCCCATGGCACCTGCTACAACATGGTCGGGTTTCAGACCAAGCTCACTTACCCGGAGCAGCGTCGGGTGTTCCGCATGATCCCTGGATTAGAGAACGCCGAGTTTTTACGATTGGGCAGTCTGCACCGCAACACCTTCATCAATTCGCCCCAGCTCTTGCGGGACACCTTGCAGTTGAAGGTGCGGGGCACGGCCTTTTTCGCGGGGCAACTCGTCGGCGTGGAGGGCTATACCGAGTCGGCGGCCATGGGTGGCTTGGCTGGCATCAACGCGGCTCGTGGATTGGCCGGGCTGCCCTTGATCACGCCTCCGCCCACGACGGCGCACGGGAGCCTGCTCACCTATATTACGACGACGGACCCCCGGCACTTTCAACCGATCAACACAAACTACGGCTTGTTCCCACCTCTGGCCGCCAACATCCGGGACAAGGAGCAGAAGCGGCGGAAGATCGGCCAGCGTGCGCTGGAGGACCTAGAGGCATGGAAGCAGCGATCCGGGCTTTCCTGACGTTCCTCGACGTGGAGCAGGGCGCGTCCCGCGAAACGATTCGCGGCTACCGGTCGGACCTCCGCCAGTTCCTCTCGTTCGCGACCGAGTCCCGCGAGGCTGTGGCCTCCCCGCTTGCGCCGGACCAGGTGGACCCGCTGCTGATCCGGAGTTACCTGGCCTGGCTGGATCGCAAAGGTGAAAAGAAATCCTCGTTGGCGCGCAAGCTGGCGGCGCTGCGGAGCTGCTACCGGTTTTTGGCCCGAGAAGGCCTGGTCGGACGCAATCCGGCCGAGGAGGTCCGGACTCCAAAGCAGCCGCAGTACCTGCCGCGGGTCCTGACCAAGGACGATGCCGACGCGCTGATGGAATTGCCGGAGGGGAACAACCTCCTGTCCCTGCGGGACCGCGCGATCCTGGAAACGCTCTATTCGACCGGCGCCCGGGTGAGCGAGCTCGTCGGGATGAACCTGGAGGATCTGAACATGTGCGACGGGCTGGTCCGGCTGCGCGGCAAGGGCCGCAAGGAGCGCATCGTGCCGATCGGCGAGGTAGCCGTCGAAAGCGTGAAGGAGTATCAGGCGAGCTTGCCGCTGAAGGCAGCCGGCAAACCTTCGGCGCTACTGACGACCCCGGTGTTTCGCAACCATCGGGGTGGGCGCCTGACGGCGCGGAGCGTCGAACGGATTGTCGGCAAGTATTCCAGCCTGCTGGTCAGCGGCCGCGTCAGCCCGCACGCGCTCCGCCATTCGTTCGCCACGCATCTGCTGGACGAAGGAGCCGATTTGCGCGCCATTCAGGAGATGCTGGGCCATGCGTCGCTGGGCACGACGCAAAAGTATACGCACCTGGCGACGGATCAGTTGATGGCGGTTTACGACCGGGCCCATCCGCGGGCAAAGGGGAAAAAGGTTGAGGCTGAGGTTAAGCATGAATGAGTTTGGCAGTTCTCGCTCTCAACCTCAGCTTGAACCTAGACTGAGAATCCGCTCCACGACGATCCTCTGCGTCCGGCGGGACCGCCGCGTGGCCATGGGGTCCGACGGGCAGGTGACGGTCGGGACCACGGTCATGAAGCACAACGCGCGTAAGCTGCGCCGCCTGCACCACGATCAGATTCTGGCCGGCTTTGCCGGGGCGACGGCCGATGCCTTCACGCTGTTCGAGAAGTTCGAGGCCAAGCTGGAGGAACACCGGGGCAACCTGACCCGCGCCGCGGTCGAGCTGGCGAAGGACTGGCGGACCGACCGGGTGCTCCGCCGGTTGGAGGCCCTGCTCGCGGTGGCGGATCTGGAACATTCCTTCGTCATCTCCGGCACCGGCGACGTGGTGGAGCCGGAAGACGGCATTTTGGCGATCGGTTCCGGCGGCCCCTATGCCCTGGCTGCCGCGCGGGCCCTCCTCCGCCATTCGAACTTGGATGTGCGGGCGGTGGTCGAGGAGTCCATGAAGATCGCGGGCGACATCGACATCTATACGAACCAGCAACTGGTCATGGAAGAACTCAAGCCATGAAGGGCGAGCCGGGCATGGTCGAGCTGACGCACACACAGGCGGGGCTGGAAAACTTGACGCCGCGCCAGATCGTGGCCGAGCTGGACCGCTACGTCATCGGCCAGCAGGACGCCAAGCGCATGGTGGCCATCGCCCTGCGCAACCGCTGGCGGCGGCAGCAGCTCACGCCCGACCTGCGGGACGAAGTCATTCCCAAGAACATCATCATGATCGGCCCGACCGGCGTGGGCAAGACCGAGATCGCGCGGCGCCTGGCCAAGCTGGCCCAGGCCCCGTTCATCAAGGTGGAAGCCTCGAAGTTCACTGAGGTCGGCTACGTCGGGCGCGACGTAGAATCCATCATCCGCGACCTGACCGAACAGGCGGTCAGCCTCGTCAAGGCCGCGCATCAGGAACAGGTACAGCAGAAGGCCGAGCAGCAGGCGGAGGAGCGGCTGCTGGATCTTCTCCTGCCCCCGCCGAGCGCCAAGGCATCCTTCGGCGCGCCGGAAGACCAGCGGGCCGACGGGGCTCCGGTGAACGAATCCTACGACGCCACCCGCTCAAAGCTGCGTCTGCAGCTCCGCGAAGGCAAGCTGGACCATCGTTCCACCGAGCTGGAGGTCAAAGAGCGGGGGCTGCCCATCGGCGTGATCTCCAACGTGGGCGGGATGGAGGAGCTGGAAGGCGGACTGCGCGAGATGCTGGGTGGGCTGTTTCCGGGGAAGAAAAAGAAGCGTCTGATGAAAGTGCCCGATGCGTTGAAGCACCTGGCGCAGGACGAAGCCCAGAAGTTGATCGACATGGACGAGGTCGTGCGTGACGCCGTCGCCAAAGTGGAAGAGACGGGTATCGTGTTTCTGGACGAGATCGACAAGATCGCCGGACGGGAGAAGATGGCCGGGCCGGACGTGTCGCGTGAGGGGGTGCAGCGGGACCTGCTGCCGATCGTGGAGGGGTCCACCGTCAACACGAAATACGGCCCGGTCCGCACCGACCACATCCTGTTCATCGCGGCCGGGGCGTTTCACGTGGCCAAACCGTCGGATTTGATTCCGGAGCTTCAGGGCCGGTTTCCAATTAGGGTCGAGCTGACCGCCTTGACCAAGGAAGATTTGGTCCGCATTCTGACCGAGCCGCGCGGCGCGCTCATCACCCAATACCGGGCACTGCTCGATACGGAGGGGGTGACCGTGGACTTTACCAAGGACGGACTGGAGGAGATTGCCGCCACGGCCGTCCAGGTGAACGACCGGACGGAAAACATCGGAGCCCGCCGGCTGTTTACGATCATGGAGCGGCTGCTGGAGCAGGTCTTGTTCGAGGCGCCCGATGTGGCCGAGCGAACGATTCTGATCGACGCGATTTATGTGAAGGACCGGCTGCGCGAGATCGTGAAGGCCGAGGACTTGAGCCGGTTCATTCTGTAAGCGCTGATTGCTGATGGCTGATAGCAAGGAGCGGAGTTGCCCATGAACAAACTCATCAAGAAGGCCAACGTCCTGATCGAGGCTCTCCCCTACATCCGGACCTTCGCCGGCAAGACCGTCGTCATCAAGTACGGCGGGAAGGCCATGACCGACGAGACGCTGAAGGACGGCTTCGCCCAGGACGTGGTGCTGATGAAGTACGTGGGCCTCAATCCGGTGATCGTGCACGGGGGCGGCCCGCAGATCAATCAGATGCTGGACCACCTCGGCATCGAGGCCAAGTTCCGCCAGGGCGTGCGGGTCACCGACCGCGCCACGATGGAGGTCGTGGAGATGGTCCTGGGGGGAAAGATCAACAAGGAGATCGTCAACCTGCTGAACCAGCACGGAGGCCGGGCCGTCGGGCTGACCGGCAAGGACGGCGGCATGATTACGGCCAAACCGCTCACGGCCAAGGCCTGGGCGGAAAGCCTCGGCACGGAGCCCGACGGAGCGGAAGACGGCGACTTCGGACTCGTGGGCGAAGTCCAGTCGGTCAATCCGCGCCTGATCGAGAAGCTGCAACAAGAAAACTTTATCCCCGTCATCGCCCCGATCGGCGCAGACCGCTCGGGGAACACTTACAATATCAACGCCGATCTGGTCGCCGGCGCAGTCGCGGCGGCGCTCAAGGCGGAAAAACTGCTCGTGCTGACCGACGTAAAGGGCATCCGCAACGCCAAGGGCAGCCACGTCTCCACTCTGTCGCGCAAGGACATGCAGAAGATGGTCAAGAAAGGCACGATCAGCGAAGGCATGTTGCCGAAAGTCCAATCCTGCCTGGACGCGCTGGACGGCGGCGTCCAAAAAGCCCACATCATCGACGGGCGCATGCCGCATGCGATCTTGCTGGAGATCTTTACGGATCGGGGGATCGGCACCGAGATCGTCTCCTAACGTCGTGCGCGATCGCCTTCACGCCCATGTCCTCGCGCTTGTCGGTGAACGGCATCCCCTCTCCTCTCCAACCAGACTGGCGCATGCAGAACAGTACCTCGCCGACCAGTTCCGGAGCCTGGGGCTGGTCGTGACCGGCCACTCCTTCCCAGCCTATGGCAGAACCTTCCGCAACGTGATTGCAACGCTCACGGGAACGGGCGCGTCGGCGGCTCCGCTCATCATCGCCGCCCATTACGACACGGTCCTTGGCTCGCCCGGCGCGGACGATAATGCCAGCAGCCTGGCGGTGCTGCTGGAAACGGCGAGGGGCCTCAAGGACCGTCCGCTCGTTCACGAAGTGCAGTTCATCGGCTTTTGCCTGGAGGAAGAAAACTTGCTCGGCAGCCGGGCCTATGCGGCTCATCTGCGGACGACGAACCAGCCGATTCAGGGGATGATCGCGCTGGAATGTGTGGGCTATGCCAGCGCCGAGCCTGGCTCGCAGAGGATTCCGCCGGGCGTGCCCATTCCGGTTCCGACCACGGGCGATTTCCTCGGCGTCATCGGAAACGAAGCGGCGGCTCATCTGGTGACCACGCTTGTGCAAGCGGCCTCGGGGCTCGTCCCGGAACTGAAAACCGTCCCGCTCCTGGTGCCGGGGCGGGGGGAGCAGGTTCCCGACACCAGGCGCAGCGACCATGCGGCCTTCTGGGACCAGGACTATCCGGCCGTCATGCTCACCGACACGGCCGATTTCCGCAATCCCCACTACCACCGGCCCACGGATACCATCGAGACCTTGGACTTTGCCTTTATGGAACGGACGGTAGCTTGTCTCACCGCTGCAACGGTCGGGTTTGCAACCCTCAAGGAGCAGCCTGCCCCATGAAGAGGCGGCTGACATCCGACACCGCAAGAACCATTGCGGCCGTCTTCAGACGCTTGGACTATGCACGGCTGGGGCCGATCTACTGCGATGAAGGCGGCGATGCCTTTTGGAAGGCGAAGCGCGGGCCTTGCAGGAAGCTTGGGATTAAAATGGCGGAGGTGCTGCTGGGCCGCCTAAAACCACAGGGGCGGAGCCTCTATGTCGGCGCAGGCGTGGCGGAACTGCCTTTACTCGCCATGGAAACGATGGAACTTGGGCGGGACGTCACGGCGTGTAATCTTCGGGCAAAGGAAGTCCGCTTGTTGAATCGCGCCTGTGCCGGGTTGCCGTTCCGCATTTCGGCTCAGGATGGCGGCAAGGCTTCCGGCCGGTTCGATCACCTGTGGATGGTGAGCGTGTTGAACGATCCGGAGCGGTTTCCTGAATTGGCCGCGCTTTCTTATGGCCGGGCCAACCCGGCCACCTTCGATGCGGCGCGTTTTGCGCGGGAACGGACAATCGTCAGAAGCCTGACTGATGCTTGTCTGAGGAAACTCACGCGACCGGGGCTGGTCACCACGTCGGTCGAAGAAATTCCCTGGATCGACGATTGGTCCCGGCGCCACAAGGTGTCTTGCCTGGTGGAAGAGGAAGATTACCCCACGGCATTAGTGGGCGATCCGGCCTGTCTCATCCGCATTGGAACTCGTTGACAGCCCCTTCAACCGCCCCGTACACTGCCTTGCGTATGGCCACTCGCAAACCTTTGCCCCTGCTTTCGGAATCCGGCAAGACGCGCATCGGCTTCGTCAACCTGGGTTGCACCAAGAACCAGGTGGACGCGGAAGTGATGCTCGGCTCGCTGGTGGCGAAGGGGTTTGTCTTGACCCCCGATGCGGCCGAGGCCGAGGTGGTTATCATCAACACCTGCGGGTTCATCGAAGAAGCCAAACAGGAGTCCATCAATGCGATCATCGAACATGGACATCTGAAAAAAACCGGCTCTTGCCGGGTGCTGATTGCGGCCGGCTGCCTGGCCCAACGGTACCAGGGGGAGTTGCTCAAAGAACTGCCTGAGCTGGATGGGGTCGTCGGGACCGGCGAGATCGGCCGGATCGCCGAGATCACTGAAAGCCTGCTCAAGCCTGCGCGCAAGCATCAACGGCTCTTTTTCTCGCCGCCTCCCTATCTCTATGACGAACGGACCCCCCGCCTCCGGCTGGACAAGCCGCACATGGCCTACATCAAGATCGCCGAGGGCTGCAACCGCAACTGTGCCTTCTGCGCTATTCCCCTGATGCGGGGCAAGCAGCGGAGCCGGCCCGTGGAGTCCATTGTGGCGGAGGCCCAGCGGTTGGCCGATGAAGGGGTGAAGGAGATCAACCTGATCTCGCAGGACACGGTCAACTACGGGGTGGACCTGGGGATCAAGCAAGGGCTGACGCAGCTCCTGCGTGGCTTGGTCAAGGTGAACGGGCTGCGATGGATCAGGCCCTTCTATCTCTATCCCCAGCAGGTGAACGAGGAATTGATTTCGCTCTACGCAGGGGAAGAAAAAATCGCCAAATATATCGACATGCCGCTCCAACACATCAACGACGCGATGCTGAAGCGCATGCACCGGCTGGGAGACAAGGCCTACATCACGGCCCTGGTGGAACGGCTGCGGGCCCGCATCCCCGGCCTGACCTTTCGCACTGCCTTTATCGTCGGCTTCCCCGGCGAAACCGAGGCGGCCTATGGCGAGCTGAAGCAGTATGTGCAGGACATGGCCTTCGAACGCATGGCCGTGTTCCTCTATTCCGACGAGGAAGGTACGTCCGCCCTCGAATTGGACAACAAGCTCGACCGGGAGCTCATGGACGAACGCCGTGCCGAACTGCTCAACCTGCAGGAAGGCATCGCGCTCAAGAAGAGCCGGGCCCTGCTCGGCCGCACGGTCGAGGTGTTGGTGGAAGGCCCGTCCGAGGAGTCGGATCAACTGCTGGCCGCACGCCACGAAGGCATGGCGCCGGAAATCGACGGGCTGGTGTATTTGAATCAGGGATCGGCCCAACCAGGAGAGTTCGTCAAAGCGACCATTACGGATGCCTCAGCCTACGATCTGGTCGGCCACGTGGTTGGCTCGCCGACGGTCGGCAAGCCTTCATCGGTGGCTCTTACAATGCCTGCAAAGGCCGCGAAGGGACATTCGTGAAGCGCGAGGACTGGTTGTTCGTGAAGCGTAGTTCGTATATCGTGGCAAGGGGGAGTGGAGAAATGGCCCGCGAAGCGTTTCGGGCCTTGAACGAGATGCGAGCGACGAAAGACGAGATACGTTGTCAGGGCTGAAAGCCAGGCTTTGATTTGAGCGGTTCCCCCAGGTAGGTCTTCGCATAGCGGACATAGTTTTCGGCTGATTCCCTGATCCACTCCAGCTCTTTTTGGGTCACCGGCCGCTTGACCTTGGCCGGCGAGCCCAGGATCAGGCTCTTGGGCGGCACGATAGTCCGCTCGGTCACTAGCGCCCCGGCCCCCACTACCGAGTCCTCGCCGATCACTGCCCCGTCCATAATGATGGCTCCCATCCCGATCAGCACACGGTCCTTGACCGTGCAGCCGTGCAAGACCACATGGTGCCCGATCGTCACGTCGTCCCCGATGATCAGGGGATGGGTGTCGTGCGTCACGTGCAACATGCACAGGTCCTGCACGTTGGTCCGGTGGCCGATCCGGATGTAATGGACGTCCCCGCGGACGACCGAGTTGAACCAGACGCTGGATTCCTCGCCGAGGACCACATCGCCGATCACGACGGCGGTCTCCTCGATGAAGGCGGACTTGGGGATCGTGGGCTTGATTCCTTAGTAGATGCGGATCACGCGGGCACTCTAGCGGGCCCGGCGCCGTGAATCAAGCAAGATGATGTCGTCGCGCTTCGCAACACCTTTCTTAAGCCTGGAAAATCGTGGCCCGCTGGTGAAAATGGCGCGGCATTGTCCGTTGGCTACTAGAGCGGGAGCTTCTATCGCGCCAAAAAAATGAGGCGGGGGTTCGACCAGGGATAATCGAAGCCCCGCCTCGAGCCCGGATCATCGAACCGCGTGTAATGATCCGGGATAAGCCACCATCGGATTGATTTTGCGTAATGATGGCGCAGCTATTTTCAACAATTGGAGGATGCGGTCATTGCCCTTGCAGCGATTGGCACCGGAGAAGGATGATCCCTTCCCCGGCGCGCCGTTCATTCGCTCATCCAGTCTCAGGAGGGCACCTTCCAGTTGTCCTCGCCCTCGATGCCGTCCTTCACCCAGGTCCAGGTCACCTTTTCGTAGGTGAACGAATACTCGACCATGTGGCCCATCGTCGAATTGGTCTGGTCCAGGCAG
>Ga0194120_10002473_pt1 | contig 31633 bp, 21 predicted proteins | sample TA2MahCa65mmetaG_FD_148642 | JGI IMG/M metagenome (GOLD analysis project Ga0194120, IMG submission 148642) | Freshwater microbial communities from Lake Tanganyika, Tanzania - TA2015019 Mahale Deep Cast 65m | ecosystem: Environmental > Aquatic > Freshwater > Lake | place: Tanzania: Lake... | reverse complement strand
CGTAGAACCCCCAGCCGAAACCGAAGAGCATGAGAAAGGCGATGGCCACTTCGAGCATTCCTGTTTGCGGCGAATAGCCGACGCCCATCATGGCCACGGCGACCATGCACATACCAAGGGCGCTGGTGTAGATGCGTCCGCGCGACGTCCGCTGCATCCAACGGTCTGCCAGCCAGCCGCCCACCAGCGCGGCCACCACGGAGGCGAGCATCCAATAGACCGTGGCGGAAACACCGGCGTGGCCTTGGCCGATGCCGAACTCTGTCTTCAGCACCGCCGGCATCCAGTCGCGGACGATCCATCCGGCCATGGCGGGCACCGCGAAGTAGCCGATCAGCAGCAGATAGGAGCGATTACCCAGCAACTCCCGCAGGGCCGCGACGGGCGTGCCAGCCGCGACGTGATCCGCCGTGGGAGTGTTGCGCAGAAGGAGAAACAGCGGAGCCGCGTAGAGGACCCCGATCCAGCCGCAGGTTTCAAACATCCAGCGCCAGCCCAATTGCGGATGATCGGCCGCGTATCCGCTGAAACCGCCGATGATGACGCCGGCGTAAATACCCATCTGATGAAAGCCGACGGCGCGGGAGCGGGTGCTGCCGCGATGGTAATCGGCGATCAGTGCGAGCGCCGCCGGGATATAGATTGCTTCGCTGACGCCCATGACGGCGCGAGTCCACAGGAGCTGGTCGTAGTTTTGTACCTGTCCGGTGGCCCAAGTCACGGCTGACCAGGCTGCCAGGCTAACGGCAATGACATGCCGCCGGCTGAGGCGATCGGCGAGGTAACCGCCGATCGGGCTGAGGAAGGCGTAGGTCCATTTGAAGTAGGCGAGCACCTTGCCCCAATTGGCTTCGCTGCCGATGTCCGGGAGATCGGTCATCAGCGAGAATTTCATCGCCGCCAGCATCTGCCGGTCCAGGTAGTTCAGCAGCGCCACGGGGACCAGCAGCGCGACGACCAGCCAGGGGTTAGCCTTCATCGCCCGGACCTGGTCCAGGAGTGCGTCGCCGGATCGAAACGATAGGCAGGCTTCTGCGGCACACCGGGATGGTCGGACTTGGGCAGCCAGCGCGCGAGACGCTGCTTCTCGGCACGATGCTCGGGCTGAGCGGCGAGATTGCGCCACTCCTTCGGATCGCTCCGGTGATCGTAGAGTTCCTCGGAACCGTCCGCGTAACGGATGTATCGCCAGCGATCGTCGCGTAGCGTGTGGTCGCCGGCGCTGGCGGTGGTAAGCGCCGGGCGCTCCCAAGCAAGGTGGGGCTTGTTGAGCAGCGGACTCAGGCTCTGGCCGTCGAGCCGCGGGTTCTTGGGGAGGCCACACAGGTCGAGCAGCGTGGGATAGAGGTCGATCAGGCCGGCGGGTCGGGAGGATCGCGTGCCGGGCTTGGTAAGGCCGGGCGCATGGACAATCAGTGGCACGCGCGTGGATTCTTCCCACAACGTGAACTTGTGCCAGGCTTCCTTTTCGCCCAAATGGTAGCCGTGATCGCTCCACAGCATGACGATCGTGTTGTTCTTGTTCGGACCGGCATCCAGAGCATCGAGCACGCGGCCCACCATCGCATCGCTGAAGGTGATGGCGGCAAGGTAAGCCTGGATGGCCAGCTTCCACTTGCCCTTCTTGACGATGGCCCGGTGCTCCTGAGGAATCACCACTTGCTTGAGTTTGAGCGCGGCCGCCGGGATGTCGTCGAGATCGTTCTCGATCGTCTTGGGGAGTTCGATCTTATCGAGAGGGTAGAGGTCGAAGTACTTCCGCGGCACATACCAGGAGATGTGGGGACGAAACATCCCGGCGCCGAGGAAGAACGGCTTCTCCTGGGCACGGCGCAGGAAGTCCGAGGCCCAGGTGGCGACTTTGTAATCGGGGAAATCCGCATCGGGCCGGTCGACGGGAGCAAAGTCGAAGTTCTTGCGATGATCGTTCGCGCCGGCCACGGGAATTACCGGCGGCTGAACGTCCATGGTCGGTGACTGGTAGCCGCCGCCCCACCCGTCCTTCTTGATCCGGTCGTTCCAATAGAAGTATTCGTGCCAGGCGCCGGGATCGTTGAAGCCTGGCTCGTGATGAAACATCTTGCCGCCGCCCGCAACATGATAGCCATTCTGCTTGAACCAGCCGGGCAGCGTAACGACGTCGGGCCAAGCCGGGCGCCACCATTGGCTGTTCGCGTAGACGCCCGTCGTGGCGGGATTCATCCCTGTCATCAACGCAGTGCGCGAGGCGTTGCAGACCGGCGCGGCGCAATGAGCGTTGGTGAAGAGAAGTCCTCTTGCGGCGAGCCTGTCGAGGTTGGGCGTCTTCACCAGCGGATGCGTGCCAAGGCAGCCGACCCAATCACGCCAGTCATCGACGCCGATGAAGAGGACATTGGGCTTTCGGTTCTGCGCGGCAAACCCTGCGCCGGCCGTGGCGGCGAGAAAACTTCTGCGAGTGTGATTCATTCTTACTTCCTTGATTGTGGCGGAAGCGCGGCCCGCCAGCCGGAGCGCAGCGTTTCCCGCATCCTTTCGACGATCGCCTGGCTTTCCGGGCGCGCGGCGATGTTCACCGTCTCGCGCGGGTCGCTCGCATGATCGTAAAGCTCGACGGCGTTCTCCGAGGCCTTATCCATGCGCCATTCGGTGTAGCGGTATCGCTCGGTACGCACTGAGTAGCCCATGCCCTGGATGGGATTCTTGCCGCGATACGGACGAGGGAACTGGCTGAACACGGCCGGTTTCCACTGCTGCCTGGGCTTTTCGAGGAGCGGTTTCATCGAGTGGCCCTCCAGGTGGGACGGAGCGGCCAGCCCGCAGACGTCGCAGAGCGTGGGATATAGATCGACGAATTCGACAAGCCCCGCGGCCTGCTGCCCACGGGCCTTCACGCCTGCGCCGGCCATGATCAATGGCGCGCGGGTGTCGAGTTCGAAGTTCGTCGTCTTCGCCCACAGGCTGTGTTCGCCGAGATGCCAGCCATGGTCGCCAAGCAGCACCACCGTCGTGTTCGCCGTCAGCCCCTGGCGATCGAGCTCATCCAGCATTTTACCGATCTGAGTGTCAGTGTAAGTGGTGCAGGCATAGTAGGCACGGATCAGTTCGCGAGTCTTCTCCGGCGTGATCGGCCTCTTGCCGATGTCGGTGTAGCCGCGCAGTTCGACCGAGTCATGCAGCGCGACCGGCGGAGCGTCCTTCGGCGGATCGGGATTCGCCGGCATCGGGATGCTCTCGAGTGGATACAGGTCGAAGTACTTCTTCGGCGCGGCGAAAGGCAGGTGCGGCTTCAGGAACCCGGCCGCCAAAAAGAATGGCTTGCCGCGCATCTCGCGCAGTGCCGCTACGGCGCGATCGGCTACGCGGCCATCCTGGTAGGCGTCGTCAGGCACCTCGAGCGCCTGGATCGACTCGGCCTTCTCCCACTCGAGCGTCGGAATCGGCCGGGCCTGTGGATTCGCCCGCCACTTCTTGAGGTCGACGTATTCCATGCCGGCGATGCCCGCCGGCCAAAGCGGCTGCGACCAAGCCTGGGCATCGTTGAAGCCTTCGCCGAAGATCTTTCCGTAGGCGCGCGTCTCGTAACCGTTCTTCCGGAAGTGATGCGGCAGCGTCAGGGCGTTGGGGAGTTTTTCGGCGAACGGGATATCTTTGATGTTCTCGTAGACCTTTGTCGAGTCCGGGCGCAGTCCGCTCAAGAACGACGTGCGAGACGGCGTGCAGACCGCCTGCTGACAATAGGCGCGGGTGAAGACGACGCCGCGGCGCGCCAATCTGTCGATGTTGGGCGTCTTCACGACGCGGTTGCCGTAGCAGCCGAGTTCCGGCCGCAAGTCGTCGACGGCGATGAAAAGGACGTTGCGCTTGTTGGCCTGTCCGAATCCCAGGGGCGCGGCGGCCGCCGCCAGCCAGGCGCGGCGAGTCATGTAGTTGGACATGCGGATGGGCGCTCCATTTCAGAAAGCGTACTTCAAAGCGAGTTGGATATTGCGGCCGCCGCTGGCGCCGAGGATCTGGCCGAAGTTCGGATTGCTCGCGTTGGCATTGGGATCATTCAACACCTTGTGATTCAGGGTGTTGAACGTTTCGAAACGAAAAGTCAGGTGATGCCCTTCGCGAATCCGGAAGCGCTTGTGCAGCGCGGCATCGAAGGTGAAGGCGGACAGGCCACGCAAGGCGTTGTAGCCGAGATTGCCGTAGCGGCGCTGTGCGCGGGGGATGGCGGTGCTGAAGGCGCGAGGATTCAGCCAATGTAGCGTGTTGTTGTCGCGAAGGTAGGGGTCGACGCCGCCGATCAGGTCGGGCCGCTGTCCGTCCACGTAGGCATTGCCGATCTGGTCGGTGCCGGCCGTAACGTTGATGGGACGGCCCGACCGCCAGCCCGTGATTCCCTGGAGCGTCCAACCATTGAGCGCGGCCTTCGCGAAACGGCTCGATCCGGCGGAGGGCAGATGATAGGAGTAGACGGTGGTCCAGATGTGCCGGATGTCGCTGTCTTTGGGACCATAGGATTCGGCAATGTTGTTCGGATCCTGCACGGCGGAGTTGGTGCGGGTGAGCGTCGAATCGACGCCGTAGTAGCTGAGCGTCTTGCCGAACGTGTAATAGACATCGAGTGTCGCGCCGCGGGTCAGACGCTGATTGGCGGAAAGCTGCAGCGAGTGATATGAGGAGTTACCCGCGTTCTCCCGGAAATAGATGTCGCCAAGCTGCGGACTGGGGCGTCGCCCGGTGGCCGGATCCGGCAGATTCAGCCAGCGCACGCCGGAGGTCTTCAATCCGCGGCTGCCCACGTAAGAGGCTTGCAGTGCCAGGCTCTTGGTGGCGGCATGCTGGACACTCAGGTTCCATTGACCGGCATACTCGTCGCGCAAGTTGAAATCGGCGACGGAGCGGCTCAAGACCAGGTTGGAAGGCAGCAGGCGCGGGTTGTTGATTACGGCCGGAATAAACGAAACATCAAAGGGATACCGCGTGCCGAAACCAGCGGGCAGGTCGGCGATAGCGATGATGGGATTGAACGGAATGCGCGGATCCAGAAACGCGAAATCGAAGTAGCGCGCGAACGTCGGCGGTGTGTTGCTGATGCCGGCGCCGGCACGAATCACCAGGCGCTGGTTGCCAAGCGCGTCGTAGACGAGGCCAAGGCGCGGGCCCAAGTTGTTACGGTCAGCCCGCCACATGGGTTCGCCAGCGCCGCCGAAGGCGCCGAACGGATCGGAGGAGGCGAGATTGAATCCGCCGGTCAGTGGCGGATAGTACTCGTAGCGCACGCCGGCGTTCAGTTGCAGCCGTGAGTTGAGACGGAAGTCATCCTGCACGAAGAAGCCGTAGTTGCGATTGCGCAGCGACTTGTTGCCGCCAAACACGACACGGACCCGGTTGGCCCGATCGGCGAGGAAGTCGTTCAGGTTGTTGTAGAACATCAGCGGGACATTGTTCTGATAGCGCTGGCTCCGTACTTCGCGAATCTCGAAGCCAGCCTTCACCGTGTGCCGCCCGCGAATCATGGTGAAGTTGTCGGCAACCGTATAGGTGTTGTTGGTGAAGTGAATGTGCGCCTGCAGGTTGACACCAAGGCTCACGCCGGCCACGGTGAACCAGGCAGGGATTCCCCCCAAGCCGACGTAGTTGCGGTCGAGATCGACCCGATTGAAGCCGACGCGGAGTTCGTTGAAGATAGAGGGCGACAGCGTCCAGCCCTCTTGAATCACGGCGTTGTGAAAGCGCGTGGGAAAAAGCTGCGGACTACCCTCGAGCAGAATGGGGTCGGCAAAATCCTGGTGATTGTAGCTGTAGCGGAGTGTCAGGCGATGCGCGCCGAGGTTCACGTCGCCGCGGGAGAGGTAGGTGTTCTCGTCGGTCTTGCTGCGGTCATTGCGGCGATGCAGACCGATGTTCGGGTTATTGGTAGGTTCGAACGAGCTCGGCAGCCGGTTCAAGGTATCGCGGAACCAAGGAAGCACCGAGTTCTTGAGCAGGGGCGTCGCCACGTTGCCGGTAATCTGCTGGTTGCGGCGCGTCTTAGCGCCTTCGTAGTTGAAGAAGAAGAACGCCCGATTGCGGACGATAGGACCGCCCAGGTTCGCGCCGTACTGATTCCAGCGCAGCGGCGGCTTGGGAAAGCCGGAGCGGTTCGAATAGAAGCTGTTGGCGTCGAGCGCGTCGTTGCGCAGGAACTCGAAGAAGGTGCCGTGGAAGTCGTTGGTGCCGGACTTGGTGGTGACGTTCAGCACGCCGCCGGTCGCGCGGCCGTACTCGGCGGAGAAGGCGCTAGCCGTGGACTTGAACTCCTGAATCGCCTCGACGCTGACGGTGTTGATCCGCGCGCCGCCGCCGCCGGCGGCCGTGTCGCTGGCGGCGCCTCCGTACTCGCCGAATGACATGTCGACGCCGTCGAGCATCAGATTGATGCCGAATCCGGAGGAGCCGTTGAACTCGATGCCGCCGCGAGCGCCGACGTCGGTCGACGGTGACGCTTGCGCGCCGGGTTGCAAGCCGACGAGTTGCTGCCAGTTGCGGCCGTTGAGCGGCAGGGCGTCGAGTTTGGCGCGATCGATCACCGCTCCCAGGTCGGTCGTAGTGGTATTGACCAGCGGCGCCTCGCCAGCAACCTCCACCGATTCCGCAACCGTGCCCAATACCAGCGCCAGATCGAAGCGGGGCCGCGTACCGGCATTCAGGACGAAGTCCGCCGTGGACACTCGCGGAAAGCCATCCTTTCGGACTTCCAGACGATACCGGCCCGCCGCCAGCAGGGGGAACTCGTAGTAACCCGCGGCGTTGGTGGCGGTGGTGCGAACCTCGCCGGTACCGGTATTCCGTGCTTCGACGACGGCCCCCGCAACGAACGCGCCCGATGGGTCCGTAATGTTGCCGACAATGGAGCCTCCGCCGATCTGCGCAGTGGCTATCGCAGCATGCAGCACGAGGATGATCCATAGACGAATCATGGCTCTCATTCCTTTCGCACTCTAGAAAATGTACTTGATCGCCAACTGGCCTTCGCGCCCGCCGCCGCCGGACCGTACGGCGCCAAAACCAGGGTTGTCGATGTTGATGTTCGGCGAACCGAAGTTCGGGTGATTCGTTCCGTTGAAGAACTCGGCGCGGAACTGGATCTGGTGGCCTTCGTGAACGCGGAAGACCTTCATGGCCGAGAAGTCGACGACGCGGGTGCCCGGCGTGTCGATGATGGTGCGTCCGCCAGTTCCGAACGTGAAGGGCGCCGGCGCGGAGAACGCGGCTGTGTTGAACCAGCGCTCGATGGTCCGCTGCGATGGTGGCAGATTGCCCGGTCCGTTCAGGTTGGGCCGCGTGGTGCGTGTTCCCGCGTTCGGGATGTCGCCCCCGACGGTCGGCGTGGTGGCGAAGCCAGTCTGCAGACTCAGGATTCCTGAGAGTTGCCAGCCGGCGACCGCGAGATTGGCGATCCGGCTGCGCGTCTTGCCCGGCACCTCCCAGACGTAGGAGAGCGTGAAGCGGTGCCGCAGGTCGAAGGCGGAGCGTCCGCGCTCCAGCCGGAGATTGCGGGGATCTTGCGCAAATGGGCTGCTATCGCTATTCGGGTTCCAGCTCGAAGCGTCGTCAATTGACTTCGACCACGTGTAGCCGGCCAGGAACTGCACGCCTCGGCTCAACCGCCGCTCGCCGGAAAGCTGCAGCGAATGATAGGAAGACGATGCCGACGACTCCTGCTGCACGATCTGCCGGAACTCGGGGTACTTCCGCCGCGCGTTGATGTTGCCCGGCCCGGGCGGCAGCGCCGGATTGCCTTCATACCGGCGTTCCAGATGAATGCCGCGGGAACCGACATAGGACACCTTGCCGGCCACCTGCCCGGGAAGCACGCGTTCGATGCCGAAATTCCATTGCTGCACGTAGCCGTTGGTCAGCGAACTGGGTTGATGGGTGGAGAATGACGGATTCCTCGGCACCAGAACCCGCGTGTCCGGCGCAGGGAAAACACCGAAGCGAAGCTCCGGAGCCAGGTTGCTGCTCACCATGTCTGTCCGCAGGAAGAAGGGCGGCGGATTCTGCGACGAGTTGTTCAGGATGAAAAGCAAAGGCTGCGCCCAGGAAATCCCGAAGCCGCTGCGGACCACGGTATTGTTGTTCCCGAAAGGCCGCCAAGCGAAACCGGCCCGCGGCGCGAGGGCGTGGTTGGTGGGCCGCTTCATCGAGCGGATCGGCTCGAACCGGTGCGAGTACGGAAGCGAGAAGGGGAATTTCAGATTGTCCGGATAGACCAGTTCCGCCTTGGCGTAGTCGAAGTACGCCCATTGGCCAGTGGCGTTGGTCCAGTTCCCGTCCCGCTCCCAGCGCAGGCCGAGATTCAACGTCAGCCGCTGCGACAGGTTGATGTCGTCCTGGACATAGAGATTCAGCCGCTTGTTGCGCAGCCGGTTCGCATCGTAATAGGTGGGATCGAGGACCAACTGCTGGTTGGGGAAACCGAGCAGAAAATCCGGAAAGCCATTGATGTACTGCGTGCCGCGCTGCCCGGTGAACGGGCCGTTAAAGATGTACTGCCCCATGGCGGTCTGCGGCTGAAAGTTATTCATCTGATAGATGCGAAACTCGCCGCCGATCTTGATGGTCTGGCCGCCCCGGATCCAGGTGAAGGCGTCAATCCACTGGTAGTTGATCTCCTTGCGAAACAGCGGCTGGGTGGCTGCGCCGCCGAGGTTCTGCACGTTGCGCAGGTTGATGCTCGGAAAGCGCAGCACGGCGGGCGAGACCGCGATTCGCGGCAGCCCGAATTCTGTGGGAAAGTCCCGGCCCAGACCTTCCGGAAGGTTTTCGAAGTTGAACAGATAAGCCGAGAAACGCGCCTCGTTGATCATGGAGGCCGAAAGGGCCCTGGTCCACGAGGCGACGCCGGCCTTCGGCTTCAAGTTGTTCCACTCGCTGTTGTAGCCGATCGTCTTGTTCAAGTCCTCTGAGACGGTTCGCGAAAGCCTTACCATGACTTGGTCCTTGGCCGTCACCTGCACGTCGCCGCGGAGATGGAACTGGTATTGATTCACCGGGTCGTTGAAGTTCTCGAGATAATTGCGGGCGCGGTCGCCGGGATTGTTCGGCGTGGGCCAATAGGGAATGACTTTCTGCGAGATGCCGCTCACGCGACTGGCCGGAATGCGATTCGCCGGAAACGCGCGGCGCGTACCGGCGGCGTCGGCATCGAGCGGGTCGAAGAGGGTGGGCTGTCCGGCGAAGTCCCCGCTTCGCCAAGCCGATTCCGGCACCAGGAAGCCGCGATTGTTGGTGCGGCGCTCCCGCACCCACTCCGCGTTGCCGAAGAGAAACGCTCGGTTGCGAATCACCGGACCGCCCAGCGAGAAGCCGAACTGGTTGCGCCGCAGCGGCGTCTTGCCCGGATCGAAGTAGTCCCGCGCGTCCAGCTTGTCGTTCCTCAGAAACTCATACGCCGTCCCATGGAACTCGTTGCTTCCCGACTTGATGGCGATGTTGACGATGGCGCCGCCGGCTCGGCCGAACTCGGCCGAGTAGTTCGAGGTTTGGACCTTGAACTCCTGTACGGCATCGACCGACGGAATCACCACGGCGACGCCCTCGATGGCCGAGTTGTTCTCCGCGCCGTCGAGCAGGAAGCTGTTGTGCTCGGCGCGGGCACCGTTGGCGGTCAGCAACTCGCCCTGCTGCCGTGTCCGGCGCGTTCCGTCGCCCGGCGAGCCGCGCGTGGTTCCCGGAACCAGTGAACCCAGCCGGACGAAGTTGCGGCCGTTCAACGGCAACTGGACGACGGTCTGATTCTCCACCACCTGGCTGATTCCCGATTGGTCCGTTTGGATGAGCGGAGCGCCTTCCTTGACGGTCACCTGTTCGGAAAGCACGCCTACTTCAAGGCGAACATCGATCCGCACGGTCTGATCGACAAGCACATCAAACGGGCCATGAATGTACTTCTTGAAGCCCGTGACCTCGACGGAGATCTCGTACCGGCCGATGGGCAGGTCGGCGAAGGCAAACGTCCCGGAGGCGCTCGTCAATGCGGTCAACCGGGCGCTCGTTCCGGCGTTCCGGGCCACCACGGAGGCGGAAGCGACGATGCCACCTGAGGTGTCCGAAACGACGCCGACGATACGCCCCCTGGTCGTCTGGCCCAGTGCGGTCAGACCGGCACACAACAGGAAGGCGACGCACCTGATCATTAGCGTTAATTGTAGTGACGCCGCTACCTAGTGTCAATTCGATTGCCAATTTCGCCACTTCTCGTTATCATTAACGGGTGCGCATGCTCATCCCACTCTTGCTGGTTTCGTCGACTCTTCTCGCTCAGGACTCTGGATTCAAGGGTGATGTCAACGCCATTCGCGTCATCCGCCACGTTGACAAGCACCCGGAGTCTTGGCGATTGTGGCAGCCGTTTATCGCGCAGTGGAAGCGCCGCCAGCTTGTCGTCGCCTTCGGCGCTATGGCGAACGGGAAAAAGGACATGGGTTCGATCTTGGCCAGCGTCTCAACAGACGACGGGGACAGTTGGGAAGAGCCGGTGGCGATCTTCGATCATCGGATACGCCAAGGCTCGCAGCAATATGGTTACGCCAATCCCGTCTTGTTCCGTCCGCCGGGCCAGGAAGTCATTTGGTGTTTCGCGATGCGATGTCCACTCAACTACACCAACAGTGAAGACTCGCATCTGACCGCTGCATACACGGCCGATGGCGGCCGCACCTGGACCCAAGTGGAATTGGCGATGGACTACGGCGGTCCGCTGATCCTCAACGCGGGCATTGAGCCAGTGGTGGTGAACGGCCAACAGCGGTATCTGTTGCCCGCACACCGCAATACGCTGCAAAAGGACGAGCGCGGTTCACGAGATCACTTCGTGCTTAGCAGCAGCAGCTTATTGGAGTGGCGGCTGGAGTCGTACATTCCACAGCCCTCAACGGGCAACAAAGTGTTCCTGCACGAAGGGAATATCGCGCCTGGCGACACAGCCGGTGAGTTGAAGATCGTGATGCGCACGGCCGGATACGAGGATGCATCCCAAACGACCAATCCGCCCCGCGCGTATTCGAGCGTTAGCAAGGACAGCGGCCGCACCTGGAGCCCGGCGCAAGCCGAACCCGACCTCCATAACGCCAAGTCGAAGAGCTACTACGGCCGGGCGAAGGATGGCACGCACGTGTACGTCTATAACGACGGCCCCGCCCAACCGGCTAAGGGGTCTCGCACGTCGTTGCGCTACAAGACGAAGGCGCCCGGCGGAGCCTGGAGTGAAGAGAAGACGTTCTACGACGCCGGCATCAAGAACTCCTACCCCACACTGATCGAGGTAGCGCCCGGAGACTTCCGCGCCGTGTGGGATAGTGGCACGGCCAATACCCCGCGGACCCACATCAAATTCGGCCGGTTTCGCATCAAGCCGTGAACTTCGAGTACGGCTGCGAAAGGAAAGGAATCATGAAGACACTCGATCCGGTCCGTAGTTCGACCCTCAAAGTACAAGTGGTCGGCGCTATCCGGGAGGCTATTTTTGCGGGCAAATTCGCGCCCGGAGACGCGCTGCGCGAGTTGCACCTGGCACGCGACCTGAATGTCAGCCAACCGACCGTGAGAGAAGCACTGTTTGAGCTGGAAAAGTATGGGCTGGTCATTCGCACGCCAAACGTTGGCACGATCGTCGCCAACCTCAGCACCGCTGAAATGCGAGAACAGATCGAGTTGCGCCTGCTGCTCGAACGGGTTGCCGCCGTGAAAGCGTCGGAGCGCATGACACCGGCGGACTTCCGGGAACTGGAGCAGAGACTGGCCGCGTTGACGTCGACCGTGGCCGCCAACGCTTATTATGAGTCGGCGCAAGCCGATCTCGATTTTCACCGCCAGATCTGGGTCTGTTCCGGCAACCGGGCGCTGGCCGCCGCGCTCGACCGCGTCGCCGTGCCGCTGTTTGCGTTCGTCAGCATCCTGCGGAGTGCCGGCTCGCAGGACTTGATTCGCGTGATGAACTCGCATGCGGCAATTGTCGACGCGTTGCGCAAGCGCGATCACGCACTTCTGGAGCAACTCATGGCCGAGCATTGCCAAAGCGCCTACCAGGAGTTCCTGGACTCTGACAGCACTGACTGCCGGACTTACGTCCAGCGGCGGCAGAGCGCCATGAAGGAGGCCGTGTGATTTCCAGACGCCATTTCCTCGGCGCGCTCGGCGCCGCTTCATTCCCCGACGCGCAGACTCGCCGGCCGAACATCGTCTTCATCCTGATCGACGACATGGGCTGGACCGACGTCGGCTGCTTCGGCAGCAGCCTCTACCAGACACCGAACATCGACAGGCTGGCGAAGGAGGGCATGAAGTTCACCAGCGCCTATGCCGCCTGTGCTGTCTGCTCTCCGACCCGCGCCGCCGTGATGACCGGCAAGTATCCCGCGCGACTTCATCTGACCGATTGGATTCCCGGCCGCATTCCGCCCGGCCTCAAGATGAAGCCTCCCGCGTGGAAACCGCAACTCGCGCTCGAAGAGACGACCATCGCCGAAGCCCTGAAACCCGCCGGGTACGTCTCGGCCAGCATTGGCAAATGGCATCTCGGCAACGAGTCGCACTATCCCGAGAAGCAAGGCTTCGACGTGAACTTCGGCGGCTGTCACATGGGCGCCCCGCCGACATTTTTCTATCCGTACGACATTCCGAACATCAAGGACGGCAAGCCCGGTGAGTACCTGACTGACCGCCTGACCGGTGAGGCGCTGAAGTTCATCGAGCGTTCTCAGTCGCAGCCGTTCTTCCTCTATTTGCCGCACTATGGAGTCCACACGCCGATTGAGGCCAAAGCCGACGTGACCGAGCGTTACCGCAAGCGCATCAAGCCGGGACAGGCTCACACGCATCCGGAATACGCGGCGATGGTCGAGAGCGTCGACGACAGCGTTGGGCACATCATGAAGAAGCTCGACGAGTTGAAGCTCACGCAGAACACGATCGTGATTTTCACGTCGGACAACGGCGGCGTGGTCGGGCGGCGTCATATCACCTCGAACGAGCCGCTGCGAGAGGAGAAAAGCACGCTGTACGAGGGCGGCATTCGCGTGCCGATGATTGTGCGCTGGCCCGGCGTCGTCAAGCCGGGTTCGGTGTGCGACACGGTGGTCAGCAGCGTTGATCACCTGCCGACGCTTGCCAAGGCCGCGGGCGTTGCCGCACCCGCCGGGATGGACGGCGTGAGCCTGATGCCGCTGCTGAAACAGCAGGCCGGCTTCGAGCGCGATGCCATCTACTGGCACTATCCGCATTACAACTTCCATCAGCCGTTGATCCCGATGCGCCCGGCCGGCGCCATCCGGCGGGGCGACTTCAAGCTGATCGAGTTCTACGAGGATGGCGCGATCGAGCTCTATAATGTTCGCGAAGACATCGGCGAACGCAAGAATCTGGTGTTGAACCAGCCCGGGAAGGCGAAGGAACTGCACACGGCGCTGGTGGCCTGGCGCAAGTCAGTGGGCGCCCAAATGCCAATCCCCACGCCGGAGAATTACAATCCGGCAGCCACGGAGGAATGGATGCGTGAGCGCTTCCGCCGCCAATCGGAAAGAGGAGGAGACCGTTAGTTCCATGATGAAGTTTCAGGGCATTCTGCCGGCGATCGTTACGCCATTCGACAAACGTGGCAACTTCGCGCCTGCGGCATTCGAGCGGCTGCTGGATCACGTCTATCGCTCGAAGGTCGACGGCCTCTACGTCACCGGCAACACCGGCGAAGGGTTGCTCATCCCGGTGGAACAACGAAAGCAGGTTACCGAAGTCGCCGTGCGCTGTTCGCCGAAGGGCAAACAGGTTATCGCTCATGTGGGAGCGTATCGCACCTCCGACGCACTCGAACTCGCTCGGCACGCCGCCCAGTGCGGCGCACATGCGATTGCCAGCTTGCCACCGCTCGGACCGTACTCATACGCCGAAGTCCGCGCCTACTATGAGCAACTGGCCGCGGCTTCCGACCTTCCGGTGTTGGTCTACTACTTTCCGGCCATGTGTCCGGCCATTCAGGGCGTGCAACAGGCGCTCGAACTACTGGCCATCCGGAACGTCGTGGGGCTCAAGTTCACCGACATGGATCTGTACAAACTCTGGCAAATCAAACAGACCGGCCGTGTGGTCTTCAATGGCCACGACGAGGTGATCACCGCGGGGTTGCTGATGGGCGCCGATGGCGGCATCGGGTCGTTCTACAACTTGATTCCCGAGCTCTTCGTCGAAGCGCAACAACTGGCCCGCCGCAAGGATTGGGCAGGCGCGCAGGCCGTACAATCGCGCATCAATGAACTGGTCGCCATTGGGCTCCAGTTCCCGCTGACGCCCGCGATCAAGACCATCCTCGCGTGGCAGGGCCTTGACTGCGGCGAAGCGCTGGCGCCGCGGCGCTCGCTCACCGCCGGCGAAAAGAAGCGTTTGCGAAAACTACTGCGCGCCTCGTCGCACGCGGCGCTGGCCGGTTGATCGAAGAAAGAAAGGGACATGTCCATGTTGACCAGGATTGCCTTGCTGCTGGCCTTTTCGCCGTTGATGGCGTTCTCGCAAATCCTCTATGGAGGACTCGTCGGCAACGTCACCGACGCCTCGTCGGCCGCCATTCCCGGCGCGAAGGTCGTCATCACGCATCAGGGCACCGGCACCACGCGCGTGGGCACGGCGAACGAGAGCGGCATCTACAGCTTCCCCACGATCCAGCCCGGCAGCTATCAGGTGAGCGTCACCGCCGGTGGATTCCGCTCCTACAAGCAGACGGGCATCGAGGTAGCGGCCAACAGCACCACGCGCGCCGACGTCAAGCTCGACGTGGGCGACGTGAACGAAAGCGTGACGGTGGAAGCCTCTGCGGCGACCCTCCAGACCGACCGGGCCGAGGTGCGCCACGAGATGGGCAAGACGACGCTCGAGAACATGCCCGTGCCGGTCGGCCGCAACTACCAGATGCTGCTGGGGACACTGCCCGGATTCTCGCCGCCACGCAATGCCAACTCCGTGCCGGCCAATCCGGCGCGCTCCGTGCGCTTCTCCGTCAACGGTACCAGCGACCAGACAAACAACGTCCGCATCGATGGCACAACTTCGTACAATCCAAACCTGCCGCATATGACAGGACTCAACCCGACGCTGGAGTCCATCGAAGTGGTCAACGCCGTCACGAATTCCTTCGATGCCGAACAGGGCTTGGCGGGCGGCGTCGCCGTCAATTTGCAAATCAAATCCGGCACGAACGATCTGCATGGATCGGCCGCATTGCATCACTTCAACCAGCATCTCGGCGCCTATTCGTACTTCAGCAACCGCTCCGCCGATCTGCCCAAGTACATCTACAATCAGGCGGGCGGCACGCTCGGCGGGCCGATCGTCAAGAACAAGGCGTTCTTCTTCCTCAGTTATGAGCGCACGTCGGAGCGGCAAAACGCCCAGGCGTTTCTCGACGTGCCCACGCCCGAAATGCGCGCCGGCGATCTTTCGCTTTCGCCCGTGCCAATCTTCGATCCTTTGACCGGCGCCGCCTACAATCCGGCCAACGCGAACGCCTTCGCCCGGGACCGTATGGCCTTCCCTGGCAATCGCATTCCCGTCTCGCGATTCTCCGGCCCCACGCGCAAGATGCTCAGTTTGCCGGATTGGCCGTTGCCCAACGTCCCCGGCCAAGGCGCCCAGAACATCAACCTCAACTACCTGGCCAGTAGCAACTATTCTTACGGACGCAACCAGATCGATGCGAAGACGAACTTCAATATCAACCAGCAGTGGACGGCCTTCGCCCGGCTCGGCTACCTGAACTACGGCACGGATAATCCGCCGCCGTTCGGCCAACTGGCCGGACCGGCCGTCCACCCGACTGACTTCCGCGTCGGCAGCGGCTACGGCAAGACCTACTCCGGAACATTCTCGTCCACATATGTCGTGAGCCCCTCGCTGATCTTCGACGGCTATTTCGGCGCGCAGTTGCTGAATACCAACGCGCTGTTCCCGGACCTCGATAAGAAGGTCGGCCGCGACGTGCTCGGCATTCCCGGCACCAATGGCGACGCCTTCATCTCAGGTGGACTCGGAGCGTTGCGCATCGACGGATTCTCGCTCCTGGGAAACAACGAGGCTTCGCCCTTCCTCGGTAACGATTACACGTATCAGTACGTCGGCAACGGCAATTTGATCAAGGGCACACACGATATCCGCTTCGGCGTGGACCTCTATCAAATCCAGTTGAACCACGGCGTCGCCAATGCAATCGGCGCCGTCGGCGGACCGGCCGGCAGCTTCAACTTCCGCAACGCCACAACAACACTGAATGGCGGAGCGGCGGGCAACGACTTCCATGCCTTTGGCTCCTTCCTGCTCGGCCTGGCGCGCGAAGCCGGACGTAACACGCTTTCCAAACCCGAGTATCAGGTGCGCGGCGCGTTCTCGAGTTTCTACATTCGCGACCGCTGGCAGGCTACACGCAATCTGACCGTCACTTACGGCACGCGGTGGGAGTATTTTCCTTACCCCGGACGGCCAGACCGTGGCTTGGAACGCTACGATTTCAACACGAACGAGGCCGTTCTGTGCGGGCTCGGCTCCGAGCCGCGAAACTGCGGGATCAACGAAAGCAAACGGCAGTTCGCTCCGCGCGTCGGATTGGCCTGGCGCCTCGGCGGCAGCCTGGTGGTCCGCTCCGGCTACGGTATCTCGTTCGATCCTTTCGGGCTGGGCCGGGACATGCGGGCAAACTATCCGGTGCAGTTCGCGCAGAACCTGGCTTTTGACACCGCGCGGTCATTTTCCACGACACTCGACCGGGGCCTGCCACCAATCGCCACCGTGCCGGAGCGCGAACGCGTCCCGCTGCCCCTGACGGCGTCTTTCCTGACCGTCGATCAGAATTTCAAGCGGGGCTACATACAGTCGTGGAACCTCACTGTCGAGAAGCAAGCCGGCGATTGGTTGGCTTCGGCCGGCTATGTCGCCACACGATCCGTCCGCAAGACGAGCTATCTGAACGCCAATTGGGCCGACCTCGGCGCCGGCAACGCCGGGCAACAGTTGGTGCGGCGCTTCGGGCGCAACGCGAACACGAATTTCGTCGGGCACATGCCGGCCTCGCTCTATGATTCGCTGCAGATGCGGATCCAGCGGCGCATGCGAAACGGCTACCAGATGCAGCTTTCCTACACCTGGTCGCATGCCCTCGGCTACACCGGCGAGAACTCCACGTCTTCTCCACGCGTCTCCCATCCGGCTTACTGGCGATTGAACTACGGCTCGCTGCCGCAGGACATCCGCCACAATGCAACGGTCTCGAGCGTTGTCGAACTGCCGTTCGGCAAGGGCAAGCGATGGGCTTCCGGCCGCGCGGCCAACACCCTGCTCGGTGGCTGGCAAATCAACGCGCTCGCCCGCCTGTATACAGGAACGCCGATTACGCCGACGGCGGCGGGCATAGTGCTCAACGCTCCGGGCAGCGGGCAGTCCGCCGATTGTCTGGGGCCGGTGGCGAAAATCGGAGAGCGGACGCGCTGGTGGGACCGGGCCAATCTCGCCGATCCCAACACGGTTTCGCCGAATACGCCGCGCTTCGGCACGTGCGGCACGGGCACGCTCCGCGGGCCGGGCCTGATTAACATCGACATGGGCGTCTTCCGCCGTTTCCAGATCAATGAACGCATCAACGTTCAATTGCGCGGCGAAGCGTTCAATGTGTCCAACACGCCGCACTTTGGCAATCCGAACGCCGACATCTCGTCGAGCAACTTCGGACTAATCGGTGCAGTGCAAAACACTGGACGCGAAGGCAATGACCAACGGCTGTTCCGCCTTGGTATCCGGATTGGATTCTAAGTCTACCATGTCAACCCAACTCGCGAAATGCTGGGGCCGGACCGTCTCTCCCACAGGCCAGCCCCCTTCCGCTCCACCAGTTTCCCGAAGGAGGGCCGGGAGCGTGAGAATCGATTTGGTAAATGGTTGATATTTACGGAAAAATAAAGTTTCTCTCCTCGTGAAGGCTCTCCGTCTCCTTCTCCGAACCCACCCGCGCTACGATTTAGACAACCCCCATGCCCACCACCCGCATCGCCCTCGCCAACCTCCCTTTCCCCTCCACCCCCGAACAATCCGTCACCCTCGCCTGCCAAGCCATCGCCGAAGCCGCCAACCACCGCGCCGCCATCCTCTGCTTCCCGGAATGCTACATCCCCGGCTACCGCGCCGCCGGCAAAAACGTCCCGCCACCCGACCCCGCCTTCCTCGATCGCGCCTGGTCCGCCGCCGCCTCCGCTGCCGCCCAAGCCAACCTCACCGTCATCCTCGGCACCGAGCGCCTGCTCGGCAACGCCCTCCTCGCCACCGCGCTCGTCATCAACCCCGACGGCACCCTCGCCGGCTTCCAGGACAAGGTCCAGCTCGACCCGTCCGAAGAAGCAACTTACTCCTTCGGCGACGGCCGCCGCATCTTCCACGCCGGTCCCGTCACCTTCGGCATCGCCATCTGCCATGAAGGCTGGCGCTACCCGGAAACCGTCCGCTGGGCCGCCCGCCGCGGCGCACACATCGTCTTCCACCCTCAGTTCCACGAAGCCGAGCCCGGCGGCTACACCCCCACAACCTTCGCCGACCCCGCCAACACCTTCCACGAAAAAGCCATCCTCTGCCGCGCCGCCGAGAATACCTGCTACATCGCCACCGTCAACACCGCCAGCCCCGGCTCCCCCACCACCTCCGCCGTCGTCCGCCCGGATGGCACCCTACTCTGCTACCAACCCTACGGCAAGCCCGGCCTCCTCACCGCCGACATCGACCTCACCGCCGCCACCGGCATCCTCGCTTCCCGTTTCAAGCCCGAATAAGAACGATCAGAACGAAAGCCGCGCGCCCAACTGGAACGCCCTCGGCCCGCCCGACCCGAACACCTGCCCCGCCCGTGTCGTCGGCTTCCCGAACCCACCCGGATCCAGCAGATTGTACGCAAACCCTCCCAGGTTGGCAAAGTTGAACGTGTTGAATACCTCGCCAAAAACATTCAGCCTCGTCTGATCCCGGTACCGGAACACCTTCGATACCCGGAAGTCCTGCGATAACGTATTGTCCCCGAACCGCCACTCCCCCGTCGGGTTACTTAGGCGCGAAATACAGCCCACCCCCGTCACCGCGTTGCAGGTCGTTGGTTGCCGTGGTGCCGGGCGGCCCGCATACGTGCTGTTCCAGTTGTCAATCAGACGGATCAAATCCGCCTTCCCCAGCCCGCGGTTGAACCGGCTCACACCGGCCCCCGGCAGCCATTGTGTGGCCGTACCCTCTCCGTCGATGTCGGTCAGCGCGCCGCCCACCGCGCCCGGATTCACCGGAGCCCGGCTCGCGATAGACGAAATCGCCGAAACCTGCAATCCCCATCCCAGCTCCACCACCCCGGAAACATTGAACACGTGGCGCGCGTTATATTCTCCAAAACTCTCAAACCAGTTGCGCTTGTTCAAAATGCCCAGAATCGCGTTCTGCACTGCGTAGGCATAGGAGCCGGTCACCATCCACCGGTTCGAGAATCGCTTATCCGCCCGCACCAGCAGGCCCCTGTAATTGGACCGCGCGTTCGGGTCCCTCACCTGGATCACATCGATCGAGCATACAGCCCGTGGATCGGTCGCCTGTGCGCCTACGCATCGCGGAATCACCGGACCCTCAGCCGAGTTCCAGCGGTTGGCATCTACCGTGGTCCCGAAACTGCGCCGCAGAAACAGCCGGTTCACAAAGTCGGCCTGCACCACAAAACCCTGGAAAACCTCCCGCTGCACGCCGATATTCATGTGATAACCGTAACTGGTCGGATAGTGCGCCGGAAAGATCGTCGCGAAACCCGACACTCCTTTTTGTGCATTCACCCCGCGAATGGAGAGATCGCTGAAATTGGCCGGAAACAACCGCGCCAGTGTCGCGTCAAAGCCCGGCGCCATCTGCAGAATATGCTTCAACCGCAGTTCCGTCGGCACGTTCTGAAACTGCAGCGGCGTTCCCACAGGCACCCCAGGAATTCCCCCAATCGTGTTCGTCAGCTGGTTGCCCGATACGTTGTTCCGCCCATTGCCTACCGGACCGATCGAGTTGCGCTCGTTCAGCCGTTCCCAAAGCAGCTGCGTGTCATAGTAGACCCCCGCGCCGCCGCGGATCACCGTCTTGCTGTTCTTCCCCGCCGCATAGGCAAATCCCATCGCCGGCGCAAAGTTGTTCCCGTCGCGCCGCGTCGCTCCCGTCTCCCCGATGATCGGTGCCAGGTAGGCCGGCTTGTCCAGGTCGTGATTGGCCAGCGTCGTCTCCGCCGCCCACGCCAGCCCGTAGTTCAGCGTCAATCGCGGTGCCACTTTCCAGGTGTCCTGCACATACCAGCGCACGCGATAGTTGAACTTCGACCGCTCACGTTGAAAAGGCGCCGGCGACAGTGGACTCCCGTAGCCCACCGTCATCGACTGGAACGGCAACTCCAGAATGTCGGCGTATCGCTCGAACGTGCGCGGTAGCGCCAGCCGCCCCGCTACCTGTTCCACCGACCATACCGTGATGCAGGCCGGGAGGCAAAACTCCCAGAACCCCTCCGTCGTATCGCGCTCCAGCTCTCCCCCGAACTTGATCCGGTGGCTTCCCTTCTGCCACGTCGAGTTATTCACCCACTGCAATGTATCGTAGTCGCGGCCCTGCGGCGCGTTCGACGTATTTCCGATGACGAACCCGGCGCCGGACACCGTGATCTGCGGTCCTCCCGCGCCGATGCAGCCGGGGTTCGCCGCCGGGCAGTCAGCCTCCGTCGGCGTCAGGTTGCGGTTCTTCCAATAAACATAGGAGAACCGGAAATCATTCACAAACGCCGCCGATGGCGTCGCCGTCCAACCCACCAGGCTCTGGTGGTTTATGTTCGAGTTCACCAGCCAGTTCGACGGCAGCGGGTTGCCTCCAGGAGCTCCCACGGACCGGTTCTTGTCCATCGTGAATCGCGCGAACATCATGTGTTGCAGGTTCAATCGCCAGTCGCTTCGCGCGGAAAACTGGTGCCCTGTATACGGGCTCACCGGGTTGTCCGTGAAGCTCCTCAGCGACGGCGCATTCGGCTGCACCGTCACCACCCCGTCCTGATTATTCAACTCGTAATTCACAAAAAAGAACACTCTGTCTTTCTTCACCGGGCCGCTCAACCATACCCCCGGCTGCCGGCGCGCAAAGAACGGCGAGGGATTCAGCGGATTGCGCCGAAGCGCCGGATACGCGGCCATGTGGGAGTTGCGGAAGTAGTAGTAGCCCGTGCCGTGGTAGTCGTTGCCGCCGCTGCGCGTGACAATGTTCACCGCCCCAACGCTCGAAATCCCCGTCGACAGGTCGAAGTTTACGCTCGATAGCTGGAACTCCTCCACCGTCTCCTGCGAGATGTTCTGCGACGTGTTGCCTGTCGTCCGGTCCCGTATGTTACCCCCATCGGCCTGGATCGCCGTCCGCGCCGAATCGCCGCCGAGAATCGACACCGAAAACTGCGCGTTGTACTGCGCCAGCGACGCCGTGTTCACCGTCACGCCAGGTTCCAGCGCCGCAAGCTGCAGGAAGCTGCGTCCGTTCAGCGGCAGATTCTCGATCTGCGCGCGCCTCACCACGCCGTCGATCTTGCTCGAGTCGTACGCAAGCTGCGTCGCTGCCCCCTCCACCGTCACCACCTCCGACGGCTGACCCACAACCAGCCTTAGCTCCGTCGTCGTCGTCGCGCCCGTCGTCACCTGCACTGTCCGGATCACCGTGCGAAACCCCGTCGCTTCTCCACGCACCTCGTATTCTCCGGCCAGCAGCGCGGGAAACGCATAATCCCCGCGCTCATCACTGACAGCGCTTCGCGACGCCCCCGTCGCCTTGTTCAATAATTTGACCGCCGCTCCGGGCACCACCGCCCCGGATTCATCGATCACCGTTCCCGCCACCGTGCCCGTCGGCGCTTGGCCGAAAACCGGCATCGTCAGCGCGATCAGAAATGACACAACAAACCCAGCCACTGCAGCCTTGTTCATAAAGCCCCCTCTCGGCTTGCGCTCGCGGCATCCTTGCACAGCCCGTTTTTGATGTCAAGGCCCCCCGCAACAGGTGTCCGCACCTCTGGTCGCGCCCCCTTATTCCCTTCCCCTCGAACCATTTCCGTTCCCGCTTCGCTCCTGGACGCTACACTATACACAGGAAACGTACGAATCTTGTGCTTGATGTGCAGCTCCTCCAGCAAGCCACTCGTGTCCTCCACGCCAAAACCTACTCCGCTGCTGTCAATCAGGCGCTCCAGGAAGTCCTCCGTTTCCGCAAGACTCAAAGCCTGGGTCAGTTGTTTGGCTCTCATCTCTGGGACGGCGATCTCGCCACGATGCGTCAGGATGTGTTGGTTCAGCGTGAAATGGAGAGAGGGCGCTCTCCGCTAGTGAGCATTCCGCCCTTCGGGCGGGGATTTTCAAGGCATGAGGTCTACCGATCCGATGTGGTTTCTTTGAGGAGCGCAGAAGCGAAGCCGCCGCGCTCCGGTTCATCGTCTCGATGAGCCCGCCGGACTATCCCTCAGCATGGTTGCGTCCCCGCAGTGCCGCTTCCGTTTCGTCCGCCAGAACCATTCTCGCGCCGCCGCCACCGGAGCGGCCAACTTCCGAGTGCGCGTGACACGCCCGGAGCATGCCTGTGGCGCGGCGTTGGTAGGGTCGGCGACGGTGCCGGCGATCGAGCCTTGGAAGGCTTGCCCATTGAGATTTGCCTCGAAAGGGCTAACTGAACGGCGGCGAGCACAGATAGCTTTCGCATGGAATCCCTTTTCAGGCGGGCCGTTACTCGGGCGACGGGCCAACATCGCCGGGGATGTTATGACGCTGTGATTCCGGATTCAATTGGCTTTGGCCCGGCCGCGGCTGTGAGAAGATGTCAGCCATGCTCTCACGCCGTCAACTGCTGACCGGACTGCCGGCTTTGGCTTGGCCGCAACGTCCTGCCCCACGCCCCAACCTCGTCGTTTTCCTCTCGGATGATCACGGGCTGCTCGACTCTTCGGTCTACGGTTCACCGGACGCCGTGACGCCGAATATGCAGCGCCTCGCCGCCCTGCTCGGACCCCACTGCGACCTTGCCGCGGATCGTGCCTGTTCTCGCCTCCGACTGCCCCCACAAACTCCCCAGAAGGCAAACGGCCAACGCAGCCAGCCACGACTTGTTTTGATTCGGTTTCGTAACACTCATGACAGCCTTGTAGGAGATAGGGCCGATTGTAAGAGAGAGACGGCAAGATGCCAGCAGACTCGTCCCTCCGCCCGCAACCTACAGAGGACCGCCCTTCACTCACGCCGCTAGCCGCTGTCGCGTCACATTGCTCCCGCACGGCACGGGCGCGGTCTCGCGACGAAGACTGTTAGATATCCAGATTGGCCGGGCCTTTGTCACCAACGGCCGCGACGCAGTGCGGCCGGACAGCCGGGCGGATACGGGCTCAAGGTTGCTAATATTCCCGCCGTGCCGGCCGATACGACTTGTGTTGGATTCCTCATGCAAAACCATTCAATCAGCGCGCCCCTCGCCGCACGGTGGCCCGCTCCCGCCACGCTGGCCGTTTTACTCGGCCTGTCGGCCGCGACAGCTCCGGCGTTCGGCTCGGGCACCTATGCCCGCACCAATCCACCATCTGCCGCCGTGCTGGAGAATCTCGACCGTTATGAGACAGGAAAAGCCATCTTTACGGGTGCTACCCGGCCCGCGCCGGGAACGGTCCGGTCCGCCTCGCTGGATCAGCGGCTGAAAATCCTGGAGGCACGGTTGCCTCAGGCAGCGCGCAAATCGTCCCGGCTGGCCGACTGGAGCGGCGGGCTCACGGATGACCAATGGGGAGCGCTCGAATACTTCCTGCTCGTCCGTTACAAGGTGAAATAGCATGCGTAGCCGATTTCTCGTTCTCTCTCTCTTGGCGGCCGCCAGCCAGGCTCCAGGCCAGTTCGTGTGGCAGCCGGCGCAGGGGAAGGTGTTAATAACTCCGTCGTTCTACTACGATTCGTTCCGGGGCGCTTATGGCGGCGGACCTGACCGCATGAAACTGGCAAGTCCGGTGGTCTTCAAGACCACACTGCTCGGCGTGGAATATGGCTTGACGAGGAACATCGCCCTGGACGCCACCGCGGGCTTTGTGGCCAATGCGTCGAAGCGGGCTTTCGGCTCTCGCACTAATGACGCCGGGATGACAGACACCAGCATTGGTGTGCGTTGGAGGCTGTACTCACCGCCGGGCCGCTCCTGGGCCCCTTCGGTAGGCCTTCGCACGGGAGGTGTGATTCACGGAACTTACCGGACCAACCTGCCCTATTCGTCCGGCGACGGAGCCGATGCCGCCGACGCGTCCCTGCTGATGGGTAAGACCTTCGGCGAGTCAGGCTGGGGGACATACGCGGATGGCGGATATCGGGTACGCAACCGGCGTGTGCCGGATGAGATCTTCGCTTCCGCAGGCGTGTTCAAGAACTTTGGCCGGTATTCGTTGAGCGGCGGCGTCCGGAGTATTCAGACGACCGCCGGATTCAACCTCTTTGACCCGGGCTTCACCTTTCCCCGGCTCAAGGAACGCAACCGCACGGTGGAAGGCGGAATCTCGCGGGCGGGCGATCACAACGTTGTCTACCAGATTTTCGTAGCGAAAACGGTAGAAGGCCGGAATACGGGAGACAGACTCATTGTCGGGATGGCGATCACTTTCGGTCTTTAGGCACACGGCCGGAATCCATCTGGCCGGCCTGGTGGGCCTTGTGGCGTGGCTGGCGTTGTCCCGCGCGTCTCCGGTCCAAGTGGAGACCCGGCTCGTGTGTCTGGCGGGCGCATGGTGCTCGCTGGGGCTGGCATGGTGGCTGGCGAAGGGTGTCTCCGGCGGCAGTCTTCTCAAGATCCTGTGGACCTGGGCACTGCTGTTTCGTGGCATCGCATTTGTTGCACAGCCTGTCCTTGAAGACGACTGGTTTCGCTATCTCTGGGACGGGCGTATGACGGCCACCACCGGCAGCCCTTATGGCATACCTCCCGAGCGTTTCTTCGGCGACTCCTCGGTTCCAGAGCCGTTCCAGCACATCCTCGATCGCATCAATTACCCTCAAGCCCCCACCGTCTACGGACCGGTGAGCCAGCTTGCGTTCTGGCTTGCATTCCTGGCCGCGCCCGGAAAGCTCTGGCCGCTGAAGGCGATTCTCGTTCTGGCGGACCTGCTGACGCTGGTCCTTGTTGTCCGCTTTGCCGGTCCCCGCAATGCACTGCTCTACGCCTGGTGCCCACTGGTGATTCACGAAACAGGCTTCAATGCGCATCCCGATTCGCTGGGCTGTTTGTTCGCGCTAGCCGCCTGGGCCGCTGCCCGCAAGCAGGATTCGCCATGGACTGTTTCCGGACTTCTGGCCATTGCGGGCGGAGTGAAACTCACTGGCCTGGTCATGGCCCCGTTCCTGCTGCGCCGGCACCGTCTTCGGGGTGTTGTTGGGCTGGGCGCCGGTTTGGCGCTTCTCTATGCTCCCTTCCTCTGGCAAAGTGGCGCGGCCGTCGCCGGCCCCGGCCTGTTCGGAACGGACTGGGAGTTCAACTCTTCCGTATTCGCGGTACTCAGCGCCGTTGCCGGATCTGCCGCCGCGCGCGTCTTGTGCGGCCTGGCCTTTGGCGGATTCGTACTCTGGCAAGCCGCGCGTAAGGGCGACTCCACCCGCTTTGACCTCGTATTCGGGGTGCTGCTTCTGCTTTCTCCGGTGGCCAATCCGTGGTATCTGATCTGGGCTGCACCGTTTGCCGCCATGCGGCCCTCAGCGGCAATCCAGTCGGCCCTGGCTGCGTCCGCGCTCAGCTATCTCAGCGGGCTCCACCTGGGCGACCCTTCTCTCGGCGCCTATGAACACCCTTGGTGGGTACGGCCCATCGAGTACACCACGATCCTCGCCACGGCCGCCGCAGCCGGTCTAATCCGGTTGCGGACTCCCCGGCCGGAGACTCCGCTCCCGCAATGACCTCGCTGCTCCACTCGCTCCTTCCGAGCCGGATCCCGATCAAGACCCGGCTGGTTGGGCTTTCGCTCGGCATCGTCATTCTCACCATCGCCCTGGCATCGCTCAGCTTCTACCGCCAGGCCACGCGCGAACTCGAAGAAAGGCTTGTGCGGGAGTTACTTGCTATCGTCAGGTCCACGGCTCTTGCGATTAACGGCGACCTCCTGGCCCTGATTCACCGGGCTCCGGGCGGGGGCATCACCGGCCAGGAGGAGTTTGACGAGATCCGGACCATCCTCGAACGCGCCGCGGCCGCAAACGGTTTGACCGGCCGCAGGCCTAGCGAGAGCCCCATCTATATCATGCGGCCCACGGGAACGTTTTCAACCACCGGCGAACTTGAGTTTATCGTGATGCCCCAGCCGGACCAGAACGGGACCTACTATGTCGGCAGCCGCTATCGCGTTCAGCCGCATCAACGCGCCGCCCTTGCGGGCACCGCCGGCGGATCGCCGGTCTATCGCGACGACGAGGGATCGTGGATCTCGGCCGCCGTCCCCATCCGCGACCACGCCGGGCAGGTCACCGCGATCCTCCAGGCGGACCGGCCGGTTACCGTTATCGAAGACCTTGCACGCCAATATGCCAAGTCCCTGGCCCTGGCCGCGCTCATCTGTCTGGCCGTAGCCGCGGCGCTTGCGGTGTGGCTGGCCAGACTCTTTGTGAAACCCATTGAAGACATGGTGGAGGCAACCGCCCAAGTGTCCATGGGCAACCTGGATCATCGTGTGGAAGCGAAATGGAACGACGAACTGGGCGACCTGGGCGTCAGCATTAATGTCATGGCTGAGCGTCTGGTTGACCAACGGCGTGCCCTGGAAGAAGCGGCAGTGGCCGCCGAGGCCGGCAATCGGGCCAAAGCTCAGTTTCTGGCGATCATCAGCCATGAGTTGCGCACTCCTCTCAACGGGATCCTCGGGTTCAACGCGCTCCTGCTGGAGTCGCAGCTCAACGAGGAGCAGCACCACTTCTCCCATGTGGTGCAGTCGTCGGCAGCCAACCTCCTTGAGATCATAAACGATCTCCTGGATTTCTCGAAGATCGATGCCGGAAAGCTCGATATCGAATCGATCGAGTTTGAGCCGGCTCCGATTGTCGAAAGTGTGGCGGAAGTGATCTCGCTCACCGCGTCGAAGAACGTCGAGGTGTTGGCGTGGGTCGGCGCGGAGATCCCAGACACGATGCGGGGGGATCCGAAACACTTCCGCCAGGTGCTGATGAACCTGGCAGGTAACGCGGCCAAGTTTACTCAAAGCGGTTCGGTTGCTATCCGGTGTTCGATGAAAACCGTGGAAGACAGGGAGATGCTCAGGGTCGCGGTTACGGACACCGGCCCCGGAATTCCACTCGCGGTGCAGGAGCGGCTTTTCCAGCCGTTCACCCAGGCCGACGCCTCCACCGCACGCCATCACGGCGGAACCGGCCTTGGTCTTGCCATTTCGCGCCGGCTGGTGGAACTGATGGGCGGCTCCATCGGCCTTATCAGCGCGCCCGGCGCGGGATCCACTTTCTGGTTCACTTTGCCGCTGCCGCAGGTCACTCCAAAGCGGGATGACACCGGCCGTTTCGCCGGCCGCCGCGTGCTGGTGGCGAACCGGAGCCGCCCTGTACTCGATATTCTGCGAGGATACATCGAGGCTACAGGAGCCGAGGCCATCGCGGTGCTATCCGGGGCGGAAGCAATCGCCGCGTCGGACAGTTCCATCGACGCGATCGTCACCGGGGATCACTTTTCAGACATGACCGGCCTCGAACTTGCTTCCCGCCTCAAGGGCCAGGCGCCACCGATGATCCTCGTCACCTCCATCGGAAACAGGCACTCTGCGGGGGTTCTTGCCAGCGCCGGGGTCGCAACTTCGATCTTGAAACCGGTGGTCCGCTCGACGCTGATCCGTGCGCTTGACACGGTGTTTGGCGGTGGAGCCACGGCTGCGGGGTTGGCGCCACTCCTGGCTGCCACCGCCCTCCCAACTCTTCCGCCCACCGGCGCGGAACACGTTCAACCACTCCGTGTGCTGGTCGCGGAGGACAATGCCGTCAACCGGGAACTCGTGCTTCGGCTGCTTCGCAAATCCAGGGTTGAGGCTACTGCGGCCACCAACGGGCTTGAGGCCGCGGAGGCGGTTGCGCGCGAATCCTTTGACCTGGTGCTCATGGATTGCCAGATGCCGGAGATGGATGGCTTTGAAGCCACACGCCTGATCCGGGAGCGGGAGGGTCAGACCCGTCACACCCGCATCCTTGCGCTTACCGCCAACACCCTCGCCAGCGATCGGGAGAAATGCATGGATGCCGGAATGGATGGATTCATGACCAAACCCTTCAACTCAGCGCGGCTCGCCGGAATTCTGGATGCATTGCGTGCCAACCAGCCTCTGGACGTCGATTTCGACCTAGAAAAAAAAAAGACCCACCGGCGGCCTAGACTAGCCACCTAAGGTCGCTGGAGAGCGTGGTGCCAACCAATTTGGCGACCGCAGCGGGTCTGTTGGGGCTACCAGCACTTAAGGTCGGCGGATATTGGGCATGACATGCTTCCGCTGATCGCGGTCCCCACATAAATCCCCTCACGCGAAGCGGTGGTGGTGGGAAATTCTCAGAAGCGGTCCCCACAAAAGTCCCCACAGTGGACCGGGTGAACTGATTTTGGGTGGAATCGAGGGGCTGTAAGTGCTAGAAAATTTTGGCTCCCCGTCGTGGACGCGTTTCGAACTTTTCTGTTTGACCCGCCGATCAGGTTGGGATGGATGCCCCGGTCGATCAGCGAAATCTTCGCAGGCACTTTCCGAGAAGTTCGAAGAGCTCGCCGGCCCGAACGCGGCGCACGCGGCCTGCAATCTCACGCCACATAGGAGACGTCAGAATTGCTTCGCGATACCGGCCTGCCTCAGCACAGCATTTGCGGTGTGGCGCGAGAGGATCTTCTGGTCTACGGGAAAACGCCGCTGGGTGATGGGGCTGTACCAGATTTCGTGGTCTCCGCGGCCGGGTCGCTCAAAGTGGCATCCGTGAGCGCGGAGAACCTCCTTCACTCTTGGCGTGAAGCTGGCCATCAGGATGCCAGGACGTCACTCTCTTCGTGCTCGTACCGCACGTGGTATTTCGCCGTCCGGTCAGCGGGGACGCCGTTCAGTTCGAGCAGCTCGGGGATGAGGATTCTTAGCTTGCGAGCGAGATTGTTGGGCGAATCGGCCTCTGCAACCAGGCCGGGGATATCCTCGCTTTCTGCCACCCAGACACCGGCCTCGCTGTCCCACCGGGCCAGCACTTCAAAGACGTCCTGCAAAGTAGGCTCCTGCACCGATGACTGAAGTTTAGCACGGCCCGGCAGTTCTCTTTCGGCCACAGCGTCACTGCCTTCTCGCGCGACATGTATGCGGCTGCTTCGATCAACTGGACACCGACAAGGGGCGGTCACGCAGATCTTAACGAGTGTACGGGTGCGCGACATAAAAGTGGAGATCAAGCGGCCCGCCGCGCCTCCCAGTAATCCTCAAAGCGGCCGTTGAGTTGACAGCAGCGGAGGGCGAGGATGGCGTTGGCGCCGCGAACGGTCCAGAACATGCCCGAGCGTTTGAGACGAGAGCCGATGACCGTCCGGCATCCGGCCTCGACGACACCGGAGCCCGCGGGTTGAGAGTGGCGCGGCAGATCAAGAGCGGCATCTGCCACGTGAACGGACCGATGGTGCACGATGAGCCGCAAATGCCGTTTGGGGGCGTGAACGGCTCCGGCTACGGACGCTTTGGCGGCAAGGCCGGTATCGATGCATTCACGGAGTTACGTTGGATTACGATCGAGACGCAGCCAGGGCATTATCCGATTTAAGCAGTGCCAGATGCGGGCTGTGGCGAGCCGATAGGCGGCGATAATGGCGCTGGGAAGAGTGAGCCATTTGGAATGGACCGTCGTCAAACTGGAGATTGGCCATCCATCTGCTTGGTGTACGAAACGCGCGTGATCTGGAAGCAAGACGCACGAGGCTCTACATAGCGCAATTCTCAGCCTTTGTCTGATTACAGCGGCGTCCTCCGAGGATCGCTGAAGCCCATCAGCGCCATTCCGTTACTGCCTGCGTGCCACCGGAATGCAATCTCACGACACCTCCGTCAGCGCTCGCCGAGCTCGGCCCAGGCCTCCGCTTCGCCTAGCAACATGCGAGGCTCGACAGGCCCCTAATTGATCGATTCTGAGTGGATCGCAACGGGCAATCAGACGGTCAGAGGGTCAATCGCATCCCGGAACGCCGCCGAGAAAACAGGGCATCTGGTCCCAGAGCATGAATAGCCACCCTGCCGCCACCAATGTCAGAAACGCAATGCGCAGTGCCAGCGCGATCGGATGCGCGATGACGCTTTCCCCAGCACGGACTCCGCGCACGATGGGCGTCGCAGCCAGGAAGAGCATGGTAGTGAAGAGCCACATCCCGTGAAAGAGCCCGTACGGAAATGCGAACTCTCCCGACCGAATCCCGGGGTTGTTGTAAACCTCCATGAACGCAAACGGTCCAACGGCCAACAAGCCAAGAAGAGCCGCAGCAGCGAACGTCATGAGCCCGTCTCTGATTCGCTGCGGTTTCCCGGCTGGGTGTCGGTACCCAATCAGAGTGAATATCAAGGCGAAGATGAGCCATCCGCCAGGCAGGATTCCGATTGTGACGCGCCCGATCCGGATGGGCTGATCCCAGCCGTGTTCGACCGCAGCCGGTCCAGCGAACAGCAATGCAAGAACAGCCGCTGGGCCGATGACGGTAAGCCAGTGCTTGAGCCATTGATTCATAGAGGAACGTCGGGGATCTGGTGGGAAGAGGGCCACGCGCGCACAGCCCGACACAAACTGCCAGCGTTTGATGGGCTGTCGAATGTACGCCAACTCGGATTGCATCGCCGCGCCCCATTCACCGCGTTCGTCAGGCATTCGCCGCACAGCGGCCGCCAGAATCCATGCAGGCCAGTCGATCACGCTTCCCCCATATGCGGACGCATCCGCAACTGCCTGGCTTTTGCCGAGTGTGCTTTGGCCACCCCAACTTCCCTTGCCTCCTCCAATCCTGTTTCGGTCAAACGATAGAGATGACGTGGCGGGCGCCCGGCGGGAATTCCGGTTTCCCAGGTCGTTTCGAGCCAGTTGCGATCTGCCAGCCGAATCAGAATGGGATAGAGCGTGCCGGCCTTGAGACCCGTTTGCTGGCACAAATCATAGCCGTGCCGCCATCCGGTTGGGTCTTGAGCCAAGGACCGCAGCACCGCAATGGTTTGTTCCGAGGGTGGGCGATTGCGCTGCATGCCTTAAGTCTATATAGCTAGAGTTTGAATGTCAACGACTTTGTGCGGCGCGGGCGTGCTCGTCTTCGCTGCTTTCTCCGGCTTGGTTTTCGAAGGGACGCGCTGTTTCCACTGGCTTCGTTGTCCCCAGGCGCGGATAGTTGTTGAGGTTTAGCGCACGGCAGAGCGGAGGCCGCCAACCCCATGATCGTCGTCCACTCGGAAGTTATCCCTTCGCCCGCGGCTCTGGACGTGTGCTCTGCGTTCTTCACTTGGCCTTCTGACGACGAACCTGGCGCTGTTTTCTGGCCTCCTCCAACTTCCGATCCCGCGCGGCGTGGATCTCAGCTTGACGCCCAGCCA
>Ga0194120_10002472_pt1 | contig 31637 bp, 35 predicted proteins | sample TA2MahCa65mmetaG_FD_148642 | JGI IMG/M metagenome (GOLD analysis project Ga0194120, IMG submission 148642) | Freshwater microbial communities from Lake Tanganyika, Tanzania - TA2015019 Mahale Deep Cast 65m | ecosystem: Environmental > Aquatic > Freshwater > Lake | place: Tanzania: Lake... | reverse complement strand
CACTTGGGCACGATACAATAATGCTGGATGCAAAAATTACGCAGCTAAGCACAGAAAGCAAGCGAGCTGATGTTGACTTTGGCGACGTAGTCCTAGAAAGATGTGTAAGCTATTTTCGAGGCTTGCACTTTACCTCTTGTTTAGAATTTTTGAATGTCCCGGTTATCAATTCCCATAAAGTAGCCGATAATTGCGGAAACAAAATGATAACATCACTGTTGCTCAAAAAAGCTGGCGTTCCAACACCAAAAACATACTTTGCATTTTCATCAGAGGAGGCGATGAATCTGATAAACAAAGTAGGCTATCCAATTGTGATAAAGCCAGTAATTGGTAGCTGGGGTAGGGGCGTTATGCCATTGCGTGACAAAGACACTACTGAAGCCATAATAGAGATGCGCGACATCGAAGACGGCTCGCATGACAGAATTTACTATTTGCAGGAAATGATAGACAGGCCGCCACGTGACATTCGAGCTATCACAGTAGGCGACCAAGTAGTAGCTGCAATGTATCGCAAATCACAAGGCGATTTTAAGACCAACATTGCGCTAGGCGGAGATCCAGAATTATGTGAAATAACACCAGAAGTAGAAGACATTTGCCTCAAAGCTTCCAAAGCAGTAGGCGGCGGAATACTAGGAATTGATCTGATGGAAGACAAGACAAGAGGATTAGTATGTCATGAAGTGAATAACACCGTGGAATTCAAGGGATTAGCTAAAGTAGCAAAGAAAAACATCCCACAAGAAATGGTAAAGTTTGCAGTATCTCAGATCAGAAAATAATTAACCAGACTTTGAAGCATATTTTCTTCTGTATTTGAGATATCGATAGTGCTCCTTTTGATATTGCAGATAATCACTGTGGTTTTTTTGACGATTCTTGGAAATTCTCTCGATTACGGATTTTTTGTTTTTGGCATACCATTTTTTGTATGATTCTTTTAGTCTGGCCTTGAACTCTGGGTCTTTTTTGTACCTGCTCCGGTTATAGTCAGCCTTTCTTTTTTTTATCAAATCGCGATCGGATTTTGCCAACAAAAACTGAACTATATGAAATTGAATAAATTTTTTTCTGATGCAGAATACAATAAATTATACCATATTCAGTGTAGGAACATGTTGCGAGTAGGTGTAGTCGGAGCATCAGGTTATGTCGGAGGAGAAATGCTGCGATTACTGGTTACACATCCCAAAGTAGAGATCACCCAAGTTACATCACGTCAGTATGTTGGCGAATACCTACATCGAGTCCAGCCAGCACTAAAGGGATTCACAGAAATGACATTCTCAGAACTAGACTACGACAGAATGTCGGACAAGTGCGACCTAGTATTTACTGCAGTCCCACACGGAACAGCTACAGAAATTGTAAAAGCACTATACGACAGAGGCCTCAAAGTCGTGGACTTATCAGCAGATTATCGTTTACACAATAAAGAAGCATATGGAAAATGGTATGGATGGGAACATCCACACCCAGAATATTTGGCAAAGTCAGTCTTTGGTGTGCCAGAATTACATCGAGAAAAGATCAAAAATGCCCAGCTAGTGTCATGCCCAGGCTGCATGGCAGTAACATCAATGTTAGCTATAGCGCCGCTTGTCAAAAACAACATCATCGACACTGAGCACATAGTAGTAGATTCTAAAATTGGCTCATCAGGTGCAGGGGCAGGCAGTGTCGCAGGAACACACCACGCAATGCGTTCTGGAGTAATTCGACCATACAAGCCAGCAAAGCACAGACACACAGGAGAGATAGAGCAAGAACTATCAGAAATAGCTGGAAAACCAATCAAAGTATCAATGAGTCCTCACGCAGTTGATATTGTTAGAGGAATTCTATGTACAAACCACACGTTCCTCACAAGAGAGGTAACTGAGATTGAGCTTTGGAAGATGTACCGTGAAATGTACAAAGATGAGAGATTCATCAGGCTAATCCGAGACAAAAAGGGGTTGTATAAGTTCCCAGATCCAAAGTTCGTAGTAGGCTCCAACTTTTGCGACATTGGATTTGACATCGATGAGGACAACCACAGATTAGTTGCATTATCTGCATCAGACAACCTAATGAAGGGCGCAGCAGGCTCTGCCATACAAAACATGAACATCATGGCAGGCTTTGATGAAATGGACGGATTGAAGTATTCGCCACTAACCCCAGTATAAGAAATGATTACAATCAAAATCGGCGGAAGCGTCGTAGAAAATCTTCATCCATCCACAATCTCCGACATCAAAAAGGTTGCAGACCAAGAAGGCGTCATACTAGTACATGGTGGAGGAAAAGAAGTAACCAGGACATGCGAGTTATTGGGCAAAGAGCCAAAGTTTGTAGTATCCCCAGGCGGAATAAAATCAAGATACACCGACAAGGAAACTGCAGAAATATTCACCATGGTAATGTCTGGTAAAATCAACAAGGCAATAGTGCAAATGCTGCAAAAGCATGGAATCAATGCAATAGGACTATCAGGAATTGATGGCCAGATCTTTGTTGCGGAAAGAAAGGAAAAGCTAGTAATCGTAAACGACAAGGGTAGAAAACAGATCATTGACGGCGGATACACCGGTAAAGTAACCAAGGTAAACTCAGACCTGCTCAAATTATTATTAGAAAAAGGCTACACGCCAGTAATATCCCCAATAGCAGTAAGCAAGGAATTTGACATGCTAAATATCGACGGAGACCGAGCAGCTGCAAACGTTGCAGGCGCCATACAAAGCGACAAGATTCTCTTTATCACAAATGTAGATGGACTATTAATGAACGACAAGCTCGTAGAGAAAATGACAAATGCAGAAGCCAAAGAGATTCGACCAAAGGTAGGTTTTGGTATGGAAAAGAAAATCTTGGCAGCAACAGAAGCGCTAGACATGGGAGTAAAAGAGGCACTAATTGGCAACGGTCAACGAGAAAACCCAGTATCTTCCGCAATATCTCACACAAAATGCACGGTGATTACAAAATGACTGAAGACAATTATTTGGGTAACATGTACCAGCGCTTTCCAGTAACAATAGAGCGCGGCGAAGGAGCTAAACTCTATGACATCAACGGCAAAGAATACATCGACTGCATGGGTGGATACGGCGTTGCGTTAGTAGGACACCGAAACCCGCGAGTAGTCGCTGCACTAAAAACACAATTAGACAAAATAATCACGGTTCACACCTCACTATACAACAAAACCAGAGAAGAATTTCTTGACAACCTAATGAGAATTGCACCAAAAGGACTAACACAGGTTCACATGGGAAATAGTGGAACAGAGGCAGTAGAGGCCGCAATAAAATTTGCAAGAAAGTTCACTGGCAAATCAGGAATGGTTGCAATGAACGGATCATATCACGGAAAGTCACTGGGATCACTGTCTATAACATTTAATCCAAAATACAGAAAATCATTCATGCCGTTGGTGGAAAAAGTAGCATTCTCACCGTTTGGCGACATTGAATCACTGCGAACCAAGATTGATTCCGACACTGCATTTGTGATAATGGAGCCAATCCAGGGAGAAAGCGGAATCAATGTGGCCCCAGACGGATTCCTCCAAGATGTTCGAAAACTGTGTGATGAGCGCGGAATCCTGCTAATCTTTGACGAAATCCAAGCTGGCCTTGGCAGAACAGGCAAGATGTGGGCGTCGGACCACTGGAATACGATCCCAGACATTATGTGCTTGGCAAAAGGAATTGCAGGCGGCGTGCCAATGAGTACAACACTGACTCGACCAGACATACTGGCAGCAATGAGTAAAGGCGAGCATTCATCTACATTTGGCGGAAACCCATTATCATGTGCAGCAGGCATTGCAACAATCCAAGCACTAACCCAAGACGGACTAGTTGACAATGCTGCCAGAGTAGGTAAAATTTTCATGGATGGTCTAGAAAAGCTAAAGGCAAAACACCCAATCATCCGAGATGTTCGAGGAAAAGGCATGATGATTGGAGTAGAGATGAAGTTCGAAGTCAAAGACATACTATTAGATGGTATACAAGAAGGCGTCTTGTTGTTATATTCAGGTAGAAACATACTCCGATTCCTACCCCCTCTAGTAATGAGCGAGGCAGAAATAACAAAAGTATTAGAAGTACTAGATAGGTTATTTACCAAGGAATCGGAGAGAAGAAAGAATGTACAAGGATAAAGTAGACGACGAAATTCTAAAAATCCTAAAAGACGATTCTAGAGAATCCTTTGTAGATATTGGCAAGAAACTCAAGCTATCAGAATCTGCAGTAAGAAGACGAGTCAAAAATCTCACCGACAATCAAATAATCAAAAAATTCACAATAGAAATTGGCGAGCAAAACTCAACCAAGGCCATAGTTCTCATATCAGTAGAGTCATCAATGGACACATCCAAAGTATCTGCAAGACTTACTAAATTAGACGGAGTAAAGACAGTGTACGAAATCACTGGTCAATATGACATTGCAGTGGTCATATCATCTCCAAACATCACAGAAATCAATCTGGCAATTGATGCATTACGCAAAGTGCCAGGCGTATCAGACACCAACACCGTCATCATACTGCGCGAAGTAACGTAAATACGAAATTCGAATCAGTTTTTTCGCTTTTAGCCGAAATTCACCATACTTTGCTCTGATTTATGCCGTTTCTAGTACGAATTGTTTATAACTAGTATTACGGCTTGCTATCTCTGCAAATGAGTGACCCAAACTATTACGCACACCTCTACAACGAGTACGACAAAAAGCCGAAAAGAATCCACGTACTGGACAGTACTCTACGAGAGGGGGAGCAGCACCCAGGTGTGACATTTACCAACAAGCAGAGAATTCAAATTGCATGGATGCTTGATTATTTTGGCGTAGACCAAATAGAGATTTCACCAGTAGTATCTGAAGATCATTTTGAGGCAACAAAGACAATCATCAAACAAGGCCTCAAAGCAGACATTGTAGCGCATGTTCGCGCACTAAAGGAAGACGTTGACGTTGCACTAAAGTGTGATCCAAAATGGACTGCCACGTATCTCGGTATTTCTGATATCCACATGAAGGACAAACTAAGAATCACAAGAGAAGAAGCATTGCGCAGAGCAGTAGAGACAGTAGAATATGCAAAATCACATGGTCTCAAAATGAGATTCACAGTAGAGGACGGCTCCCGTGCAGATCCAGAGTTTCTGCTCAAAGTTTGCAAGGCAATAGAAGAAGCCGGTGTTGACAGAATTAGTCTCCCAGACACAGTAGGAATAATGCGACCAAAAGGCATGTTCAACTTTGTAAAAATGGTCAAAGAAAAAATCAAGGTCCCACTTGATGTGCACTGTCACAATGATATTGGCCTAGCCGTTGCAAACGCATTTGCAGGAATTGATGCAGGTGCAGAGCAAATCCACACCACAATTGACGGAATTGGCGAGCGAACAGGTATCCCATCTTTGGCCGAAGTCGCAGTCGCAATGACATATCTGTATAGATCACCCAATGATTTCAGATTAGACATGCTAACTGACCTATCGCGATTAATCGAAGAATACACAGGCATTCCACCGTACGACTCCAAGCCAATTGTAGGCCCAACAGCATACAAGCACAAGGCAGGAACCCACCTGGCAGCCATTCTAAGAAACCCGGCAGCTTATGAGCCAATTCCGCCGCGAGTCGTAGGCAACAGACGAAGAATCGTCTTTGGGGAGCTAGCTGGTAAAAGCGGTTCTGCATATCTCATGTCATTACTCGGCCTGCCAAAAGACGACAATCAGGCAAAGGCAGTAGCTGCAGGTCTTAAAAACCTCAGAATGGGCGACCTACTGGAAATTCCACTAGACAACAAACTTGAAAGAAAGATAATTAATGACGCAAAAGACAGTAAGGATTAACCATGGCAAAATGTGCTGAATGTGATTCGGATATTTCAATTCCAAGTGATGCCGTAGAAGGCGAACTGGTAACTTGCCCAGATTGTGGAGCAAGCTTTGAGATAACCAAGGCCTCAGGCGGATTTGGGCTAAAGCCAGCTCAAAGCGTCGGAGAGGACTGGGGCCAGTGAGCCACCCGATAACGATTCTCTACGATACTGTTCGACCAGAAGAAAAAGCCCTCACAGAGGCGGCCGAAAAACTTGGCATCAAAATCGAAATGGTGGACTGTAAGAATCTTGTACTAGATGTTGATAAAAAATCCCAATACCATACTGTTCTGCAAAGATGCGTCAGCTATTACAGAAATTTGCACGCAACTGCAGCACTGGAAGGAATGGGTGCCAATGTCATTAACAATTTGTATTGCGGAGTTTATGCCGGCAACAAACTATTCACACATACTTTGCTAAGAAACGCAGGAATTGAAACACCATATGTCAGTGTGGCATTTTCCAAGGATTCAGCATTAGATGCACTGGACAAAATAGGCTATCCAAAGGTCATAAAACCAACAGTAGGCAGCTGGGGCAGAATGGTCCAGAGATTAAACAACCGAGAAGCTGCCGAAGGAATCATCGAAGAGCGAGAAAAAATGTATCCAATTTACCAGATTCATTATTTGGAGGAATTTGTGCAGAGGCCTCCACGCGACATTAGGGCCATAGTAATTGGAGATGAGGTAGTAGGTGCCATATATCGCAATTCCACCACAGAAAACTGGAAGACAAACACGCACCTAGGGGGGACAGCCGAAGTATGCCAGATAACCCCAGAACTGGAAGAAGTCTGCATCAAGGCAAAGAATTGTGTCAAGGGCCAAATAGTAGGAATTGACCTCATGGAAAGCAAAGAGCGTGGCCTAGTGATTCATGAAATAAACAACACCACCGAATACAGAAATGTGGCAAGAGTGACAGGTGTCAACATTGCCGGAAAGATTTTAGAATACGCAGTAAAATCAGGAAATTAAAAAATGGACTCGTCATTTACAATAACCCCAAGGTTCTCTATTAAAATGCTGGAGAAGGCATTGCGTCTCTACACGCCGTCACTAGCTGAAAAGCCAATGGCGGAATTTCTGGCAGACAAGTGCGACGATCTGGGATTTGAGAACATCAAAATCGACGAGGTGGGAAATTTAATTGCAACAATCGGCAGCGGCTCTCCGCGAGTCTTGCTTTGCGGCCACATGGATACTGTGCCAGGCAAAGTAAAGGTCCGAAAGGAAGGTGACTTTCTATACGGTAGGGGAGCATCCGATGCCAAGGCGCCACTCATGGCAATGTTACTTGCAGCATCCACTGTCCACAAACACAATGGCACCATAATTTTCGTAGGAGCAGTAGACGAAGAAGGAAATGCAACCGGAATTAAAAATCTGGCAAAGCAAAAGCTCGAAATAGATTATGCTGTTTTTGGCGAGCCATCAGGAATTACAAATGTCACAATAGCTTACAAGGGAAGAATTGCAATCAATCTCAAAATCAATGTAGGGGATTCCGCACACGCATCTGCCCCATGGCTTGCAAGAAACGCAATCGAGGAATCCATGAAGTTCACTACAGAGCTCAAAAAGGCACTGGAGGAAAACCAGGAGGGCCAATCAAAGGGAATGATGCTGACTGCAACAATTACTGAAATCAAGGGAGGAGACAGCCACAACGTCACCCCAAAGGAATGCAATACTATAATGGACATTAGAATCCCAGTAACTCTCAACTGCAAATCAGTTGGAGAAAAAATTGCAACCAAGGTAGCAGAGCTATCAACAAAGCAGCAAGTAGAGGCACTATACTCTGTAATAGATGAAACCGAGCCGTTTGAGGCGCCAATGAACTCACCTCTAGTTCGGGCATTCACGCTAGGCGTAATGGACGTAGAGCACAAGAGGCCTGCACTGATCAGAAAAACAGGAACAGGCGACATGAACATCATTGGTACATTATGGAACATTCCTGTTGTGACATATGGTCCAGGAGATCCGCACGCATCTCACACCATAGATGAGCGAGTATCCATGAATGAATATCTCCGTGGCATTGAAGTAATCCGAAACACTCTGCATCACCTAAAACGACTGCACGACGCAAAGACCGAAAAGTAATGCTAGTCTTTGTTGGCCTAGGAATTGGCGGCTCTCAAGCACTATCTGAAAAAGCAAGAAAAATAATCTCAGAATCAGATGTTGTGTATTTTGAGCAATTTACAAGCCCCATGTCAGAGGGCCAAACAAAGTTCCTCCAAGAAATAACAAAGTGTCAGTTCAAGCTGGCACCACGATGGCTAGTCGAGGACGGAAAAGAAATCCTAGAAGCAGCAAGGAATGGCAATGTCGCATTATTGTCGTATGGCGACCCATACATTGCCACAACACATATCGAGTTGCGTGTGCGCGCAATTCAAGAAGGAATAAAGACAGACACAATCCACGCATCTTCAGTCATTACATCATTGGTTGGCGAGTGCGGCCTCCACTTTTACAAAATTGGCAAGACCGTCACCATAATGAGTGGAATTCCCTCATCTACTGCATATTATACAATATTTGAGAATCTAAAGCTGGGAAACCACACCGTTGTATTACTAGAGTGGAATCAAAACAAGAATTTCTTTTTGGATCCCAAAGATGCCATATCAAGCCTATTAGACCAGGAAAAAGAGCAAAACCGCAAAGTTTTCTCTGGCGATACCTACGGAATTGTCGCTTCAAGGATAGGCCAAGACGACCAGAAAATCATTGCCGCAAAATTCTCTGATTTGGCAAGCCAAGACTTTGGCTCACCGCCTCACACAATCATCATACCTGGAATAATGCACTTTACAGAGTCCGATGCGCTAAAGGTGCTGGCCCACTGTATTACACCACCAGAGGACAACACTCCAAAAATAGAAAAAATATCTGCACAAATGATGAAAAAATACATCCCGATGGTTCGACGTGCACTGGACCAAATTGCACCACACTACAAGGATTCAAAGGAATTTGCAGGAGTTCTAGAAAACGCAGACTTGTACATCAAGGACGCAGAGCGATTCTACTCCCAAGGACAAGACGAGCTTGCCATATTGTCAATTGGATATGCAGACGGATTGGTAGATGCACTGCGAATAGCCAAGGGAATAGAGCCAGAACTATAGAACAAATTAAAAACCACAATATGGTAGAATTAATGCTTTGGACGTAATAGACAAGGGAATTTTGTCGTCGCTCTATGTCTGCTCGCTAACTGGACAAAACCCAATAGAGCACACAATTAGGCGCACAAATCTTTCAGAATCATACATCAATGAAAGAATTACAGTATTGAAAAAAAATCTAATGATATCAGAAAACAACACCATAACAGAGTTTGGCAGAACTGCACTGCATGTTGTTTTAGCTGGCGGAGTCTTTGATATTATTCACCCAGGCCACATTTACACTCTAAATGCAGCCAAAGCCCTAGGGGATGTTTTGGTGGTAGTTATTGCAACAGGCAACACCGCAGTAAAAATGAAAAAAAGGCATCCTCTGCACGCAGAAGAGCAGCGACAGGAGCTTATCAGCTCATTATCTATGGTGGACTTGTGCCTAGTTGGTAGCGAAGGCGACATTTTCAAGACAGTATCGCGAGTAAAGCCCGATATCATTGCGCTGGGATATGATCAGGTGCACCAGGAAAAATTCATCACTGATGGCTGTAAAAGCCTGGGCCTAAATGTGCGAGTGGCAAGATTGCAATCCCCAATTCCTGAATATTCGAGTTCCAAAATAGAAAAAAAATACGGCGAAGCGCTGCACGGAATCTAGATTGTAATTCTAATTGAAAGATTTGCACCGCTTTTGATTGCAAGTTTTTTTCGAATCTCTGTCTTTGATATTAGTTCTATTGTGGATAAATCGTGGTGAGTCCTCTCTAGTAAAATGAGCTGTGCATCGACTTTTCCATTGATTTTGCATGAAAAGCATTTGACCCACCCGTATGTTCTTTTTCCATCAGAGAATCCGTCAATGTGGATTCCTTGCATTGTACCTAGCTGCCGGAGCGATTCAATTTGCTCCTTTTTGTCAAGTTTTACATTTAGTGTGCCAGGAAACGGAATGTATCCAATTTTTTGCTTGAACTGTTTTGTGTATCCTTTGAGCGACATGTAGTATTTGCCCTCGCCCATTCCGGCAACTAGTGTTCCGGTAATGTCAATTGTTGGCGGCATTGCATCCAGACTTGATTTTAAAATATTATAGATTTGCGAGATTTGCTCGTATCCCTCGTGTGTTAGTTTTACAGATACTTTGCGTCCCGCAGTTATTCTAGATACTAGTCCGCCCTGCTCTAGCTCCAATAGATGCTTTGATGCAGCCTGCTGGGATTTTCCAATTTTTTTGCCCAAAGTACCAGTAGTAATTGTGACATAATTGTGCCTGGCACCTTTAGATAATAGCTCAGTTAGCGTAATGAGGTGCTGGATTTTTAGCTCAGTCATGGTATAACAAAAAAGAAAAAGAGTTAAAGATTTTTTCTTATGCGACGCCGAGTTCGGTAAATGTTTTGAGCGAGATTCCGTCCTTGTTAGTCAGGTTGGCAACTCTGTGTCCTATTACACACTCGATACCTGCCTGCTTTGCTCCATCTACCAATCTCTGTGTCACAATTCCATCAAGTATCAGGTATTTGATGCCGGTTTGAACTGAAAGTTTAGAGACAAGCTCCGATATTGGAACTCTAAAGACCTCATTTTTGCTAGCGTCAAGGCCGATTGCTTCTAGTGTTTCGTTGATTTGCGAAAATGTCTTTCCTGCAATCTCTGCCATTGGCTTGTCGTTGGGGTCAGTTAGTGTTGGCTTTGCCTTTGGATTGTTCATTTCCTCGATTGTTGGTTTTAAAATGTCAGCTATTTGCTGTGGGGTGAGCTCTTCTACTTCGACTCCCTCTGGTGCTCTGTGTACTACGTCGATATCGACTACACTTTTGAGCTCCTTGAGTATGAATCCGCCTGCTCTATCTCCGTCTAGGAATGCAACGATTTTGTCTTTTTGGTCGCACAATTCCCGAATTGATTCGTCAATTCGTGCACCATCTATTGCAAGTGAGTTGTCGATACCAGCTCGGAGTAAATTGATGACGTCTGCTCTTCCCTCAACTAGGATAATCCAAGGAGACTCAAAGACGCCTTGTCCGCATGGAAGCTTGCCCCTACCATATGTGGTGAGTTTTCCAGACGTCGAGGTTCCCTCGTGGATGTCTTTGAGCATTGTTTCGCCTTCTGAAATGGTCTTTGTAGCCCACTGTTGCTTGATCTCTTTTGCGCGCTTGATAATGTCGTCCTTTTTTGTGGCACGCACATCTTCGATTGCGGTTAGCTTGAACTTGCAGTCAAATGGACCTACCTTGTCTATACTTTCAATTGCTGCCGCTATGAGCGATGCAGTATCAACATCAGTTGACATTGGTATTAGTGCATCGCCTTTAGTGGTGTTTGTAGTGCTTGTCGCAGTTACTTCTATTCTTCCGACTTTGGATAGCCGTTGGAGCTCATTTAGGTTCATCTCTGGGCCTAGCAGACCTTCGGTCTGGCCAAAGATTGCGCCTATAATGTCTGCTCTTTCAACGAGTCCATCAACATCAAAGGATAGCTTAACGTGATACTTGACAATTCCTGTTGGTGGCATATGAAAATATTCCTCCTAAAGATCAATAGCTTTGGTCTTCAAATCACAGATATAAGTGCTTACGATGAACCACGCATAAAAAAATTACAAAAATGAGAAAATGAAAGAGTTTATTCGGTGCTAAAAGAGTGTCCGCAAGAGCAGGATTTTGTAACATTTGGATTGTTGATCTTAAATCCGGATCCCATCAGAGACTCGATGTAGTCGATGTTTGCTCCCTTGAGGTGTTCTTGGGAATAGCTGTCAACTAGTAGTTTGACGCCTTGCTCTTCGATGACAGAGTCATCTTCTTCTGGCTTTGCCTCAAAGCCCATTCCATAGGAAAGGCCAGAGCATCCGCCACCTTGAACATATACTCTTAGGTATTCTGGCTTGTCTGCTTCTTCTTTCATAAACTCGACAATTTTCTCCGCTGCTTTTGGAGTGATTGTTACAAGTTTTTGTGTTTGTTCAGTTGCCATAAAGTGCAAAGTCGTTCCAAATTATAATAAGCTTTTCACCCTTAGTAGAATAGTAATAATAAAGAAAAGTTAGGTATAGCTTATTTTTTGGACTTGTTTACAAACGCAGTCATGCGTTGTTCTCTGTCTGGATCGGTAAAGCAGTTTCTCCATGCCAATAGTTCTATTCCTAGGCCCGTGTCGAGATCTGCATTTCGTCCCTTGTTGATTGCTATTTTGGACATTTTTACTCCGGAAACGGAATTTGCCGCAATTTGGTTTGCCATTTTCATTGTCTCTTCCATTAGCGATGCCAATGGTACAACCTGGTTGACTAGGCCAATTTGCAATGCCTCATCAGCCTTTATCATTTTGCCAGTATAGACGAGCTCCTTTGCCTTTGCAATTCCCACAATTCTCATCAGTCTTTGGGTTCCTCCCCATCCTGGTGGAATTCCAATTGTTACTTCTGGCTGGCCCATCCTTGCAGTGTCTGCTGCAATTCTGATATCGCAAGACATTGCGACTTCGCATCCGCCGCCCAGTGCAAATCCATTGACTGCTGCAATTGTCGGCTTGGATACCAGCTCTATTGTATTGGTGACTAGCTGTCCAAGCTTTGCATATTCTACCGACTCGTCTGCAGAAATTTTAGACATGTATTCAATGTCTGCTCCTGCAGAGAATGCCTTTTCGCCTTCTCCTGTCAGAATTATTACCTTGACATCATTGTCTGTGTCTAGTTGTGTAAATACAGAGACGAGTTCGTGTGCAACATCAGTGTTCATTGCATTTAGCTTGTCTGGCCTGTTGATTTTGACTGTAGCAATTCCGTTTGCCTTTGATGTCGTAACTAAAGCCATGAACTAGGGCAAATTCACACTTGAAATAAATGTTTAGAGGTGCTTGCCCCATTGAGCAAGTGCGGAAGCAGCTGCCGTCCAGTCTCTAAGATCATCATATACAGGTACACCTTCTTTTTCAATTAGCGCCGAGATCTTTTTGGTGTACGGACCGCCGTTTCCTCCCACTAGCAGTGGCTTTTTCTGTTGCTTTGAGAAGTTAGCCAGGTGTTGTATGATGGTTTCCTCTAGTGGGTCGTCTTGGAATACAAACCAAGGCATCACAACATCCACGTCAGGCTCTTCGTAGAATTTCTCTATGGTGTATCTGTAATCTTCAGCATTTGCACCGCCTGTGACATCTGCTGGATTTCCTTTACCAATGACATAGGTTGGTGGGAAATGAGCCTTCATTTCTTCTAGGATTTTTGGAGAGATTGTTGCTAGCTTGAGGCCTAATCTCTCGAACTGGTCTATTCCTCCAATCATTGGACCTGCACCATTACTACACATTGCGACTTTGTTGCCTTTGGCTGCTGGTTGCCATGCAAGTGCTTTTGTTACTGCCACCAATTCTTGGTAGCTTTCAACGGAAATAATTCCTGCTTGCTTGAATGCACCCATTATAATTGCATTAGAGCCGCCAAGGGAACCCGTATGGGAGGCTGCCTGCTTTGCGCCTGCCTCTGTTCTTCCGCTCTTCCAGATTACGACTGGCTTTTTCTTTTCAGCCATTACTTTTTTGGCAGTCTCGACGAACTTGCGTCCATCTCCAAAGCCTTCTACGTATAGTGCAATTACTTTGGTTTGCGGGTCTGATGCCAGATACCAGATCATGTCTGCTTCATCTACATCGGAACGGTTTCCATAGCTGACCATCTTTGATAGGCCGAACGAGTCAGCAGACTCTAGGAAGCTGATGCCCATTGTTCCAGATTGTGATAGTAATGCAACGTTTCCTAGTTTTGCTCTAACCATTCTTTCTTGGCCTTGGAATGCGCAGTCCAGTCTGTTTGCAGCATTGAACATTCCAATGCAGTTTGGACCAATAATTCTGATCTTGTGCTTTTCTGATAATTCTTTTACTTGGGCTTCATATGCCGCTCTCTCGCCGCCAAGTTCTTTTCCTCCACCAGATACTATAACGACATTGTGGATTCCCTTCTTTGCACATGCCTCTAATACCGGTGGCGTTACAGAAAGATCAACGCAAACAACTACCAAGTCTACGTTTCCTGGGATTGCCTCAATTGACGGATAGCACTTTACTCCAAGAATTTCCTCTGACTTGGGATTAATTGGATATACTATACCCTTGTAGTCGTGCTTTGCAAGACTATCAAGTACAGAGTTGCCCACTTTACCAGGTGTTGCAGATGCACCAACTAGCGCAACTGATGCTGGAGTAAAGAATTGCTCCATGAATTCCGCATTTGGCTGGGCCTTTGAGATTGTATTTTTGTTTATTTCTTTTGCCAGAATTATCTTTGCGTCGACGACAAAGTAGGATTTTGGATACACCACTATTGGGTTAAAGTCAATACTATTGACATAGGCCGCATTATCGACTCCTATTTTGCCAATCTGGACTAGTGCCTTTGCAAGCATGTTCAGATCAATTGGTGTTGAACCTCTAAAGCCCTTGAATAACTTTGATGATTTTAGCTCCTCAATCATGGATTTTGCATCAGCCATAGAAATTGGCAGCATTCTCCATGCAACGTCCTTGAAGACTTCGGTCATGACACCGCCTAGGCCTGCCATGATGACTGGGCCGAACTGTGGGTCTACTTGTAGTCCGACAATCATCTCGACTCCTTTTGGAACCATTTTTTCCAAGAGGACGCCTTTGATCTCGGCCTTTTTGTCGTATTTTTTCACATTTTTAATTATAGTATCAAATGTCTTTTTGACATCTTTTGCGTTATCGATTCCAACTTTGACTCCTCCCGCATCTGTCTTGTGCAAGATTTGCGGTGAGACAATTTTCATTACTAGTGGAAAGCCAATTTTCTTTGATGCCTTGACTGCTTCTTTTGCAGTCTTTGCCAGTGCATATGGAGGGACTTTGACTCCGTATGATTTTAGAATTGATTTAGAGACTTCTTCTGTGATGACCTTGTGGTCAGTCTTCATTGTTTCATCAAAAATTTTCTGTGTGTTCATAAGGTGATCGGACACACCCTCGCTCAATATATTAAATTTGTGTCAAAGTTTGAATTCTGACTTGAAGTTTTTGTAAAATAATTTCATGTTTTGTTGTACTGTACTGATGTTATCATCAATTTCTGATCGGATTTTTTTTGGATCCAAGTAAGGAAGGTTCAGATTTTCTTGTGTGTTATCAAGCCATGATTGTATAATCCCTGAATCTACTTCCAGATGAAATTGCACCGCTATTGCAGAACCATACTGAAATGCCTGGTTGTATAATTCAGAGTGTGCAAGACGCTGTCCACCTTTTGGAATATCAAATGTGTCGCCATGCCAGTGAAATACTGTAAACGGCTCGGACATGCCAGAAAACAGGCTCGATTTTGCTGTTTTATCTGGTATGATATCATGGTAAAACCCAATTTCCTTTTTTGGCCCAGGATAGACTTTGGCGCCAAACGCCTTAGCAATGAGCTGCGAGCCAAGACAAATCCCAAGTGTTGGAATTTTTTTTTGCACTGCTGTTTGTATTAGTGATAATTCATCTCTGAGATATTGCAGGTCATCGTTTGCGCTTTCTGGTGCGCCCAAGACCAAGACCATTTGATGATCCAGTTCAGGAATCTTTTGTCTTTTTGCAGAGATTATCTCCAAAGAAAACCCATCAGACTCTAGCAATTCTCCTATGGTGCCAGGGCCTTCCAGGCCTGCATTTTTTATCACCAGTACATCAGACATTACTTTTCACAGCTTGTCGGCTTGTTTATCATATCAATGAATTCCATGCCGGAATATTCTTGTGTGATAATATGCGGAACTATCCAGAGGATGGGGGATTCCAGCTGTGTCGTGACTTTGATCTTATCAGCATTGATTCGCGTCACGTCTGTTCCGCCTGTTTCAGTGTCCAAAAACGAAAAGAACAAACTCGCCATTCTGTCGTCGCCTGACTCGAATTTGCCAAACACAACACCATCACTGTTTGGTCCCAGGCCTCCTTTGCCAGTACTATATGTGCCAAGATCATTCCCATCATAAAATATTGTAAAAGAATACTTGGAAAATGTTGCAGGCAGGCTAGAAGTATTGCACACATTGACTGTCTTGTCAGTCATAACAGAGAGAAAATTAAACGATTTTCCAGGCCATGAAAATTCCAAGCCATGAGCAGAAATTGCGTTAACGGATGAATACCCAAGTGAGCCCGCAATTACAATAATTGATGCAATTACTATTACGGTGTGCTTGTTTGCCATGAATAAATCACAAATCTAGGCATAATTTTAGGGTATAAAATGAAAAATGGAAAATTTATGGCCAGAGGCCTTTAGCTTTGAATGCTTCTACAACTCGTCCTACTGCAAGTACCATTGCTGCACGCCTCATGTCGATTTTGTGCTTTTTGGACAGTGCTAGTGTGTCGCGCAGTCCGCGTGTGATGTGGTCTTCCATTTTTTTGGCCACTTCGTCAAATGACCAGTAGTATCCCATGTTGTTTTGTACCCATTCCAAATATGAGATACAAACACCACCAGAGTTTGCCAAGATGTCTGGAATGACCAGTATCTTTTTCTGGTAAATGATTGGGTCTGCTTCTGGCATTGTCGGACCGTTTGCAGCTTCTGCAATGATTTTACATTGTAGTTTTTTGGCAATTGATGCATTGATCTGGTTTTCCAGTGCTGCTGGAACCAAGACGTCGCATTTTGTTGTGAGTAGTTGTTCTGTCGTGATTTTCTTGCTTCCTGGGTATCCTACTACGGAGCCTGTCTTGTTTTTGAATTCTAGGACCTTTTTGGAATCCAAGCCTTTTGGATTTATGATAGAGCCTTTTGTGTCACTTACTGCGATTATTTTTGCACCCATTTTCTCTAGGTATTCTGCAGCAAATGTTCCTGCGTTGCCGTATCCTTGGATGACGACTTTGGCTCCCTTGAGCTTCAATCCAATTGTCTTTGCAGCATCTCGGATACAGTATGCGCATCCCAGTCCTGTTGCAACGTTTCTTGCAAGAGAGCCGCCAAGCGATAGTGGTTTTCCAGTGATTACTCCCGGCTCGTTTTCCATGCCAGAGAGTTTGCTGTAGACATCCATTATCTGGGACATTTCCTTGCCCGTAGTGTACACGTCAGGTGCAGGAATGTCTTTTTTTGGACCAATTATCTCAGAGATTGCAAACGCAAATCTTCTTGTCAGCCTTTCAAGTTCGCCTTCAGATAGCTTTTCTTTTTTGGGATTGACGAAGATTCCGCCTTTTCCTCCGCCCAGTGGTACGTCGACTACTGCACACTTCCAAGTCATCCAAGACGATAACGCCTTGACTTCCTTTTCCATGTATTCGGCTCCGCCTTCCGGATCAAAGTATCTGATGCCTCCCTTGTATGGGCCGCGATCGTTGTTGTGCTGGCTTCTAAATCCAATGAACGTTCGGATTTTTCCGTTGTCCATTTTCACTGGAAGCTTTACACGCAAGACTTTGTTTGGCTCTGCAAGATAGTCTCTGGTGCCTTTGTCAATTTTCAGAATTGAGCAAGCATCGTCGAGTTGTTTTAATGCATTCTTGAATGGATCTGCCTGAACCAATTTGATCGAGATCTGGTGAAGGCGAATTCTATTTAAGTCTGTTGAGAATTGGGTTCTGTTTAATTGACGAGTCCTGATCGCTGAACTTATTCTTGTTCATCTTCGAGACCCATCACTTCTTACTATGTAACAATGATGGTCTGTCGTACAATTCGATTGTTTTAGTAATGTATTCTACTGATTGTGCTGGTAGATTCGTTTTATTCGTATTTTTGTATATTTTAATTGCTGAATCTATTGATTGTTCAAACATTGTTGCGTTTTTCATAAAAAGATCTTTGTAATATTTTTCCAAAAATCTTTCTTTTGAGGCTAAAATTAATGCGTTAGAAAGTGGTATGTAAACAATGCCTGATAACGCATGTAAAAGATCCCAATATTCTTTCAGTGTAGAAATTTGAACTACGTTCAAATCCATACTTTGTGTAATTACAAAGCCAAATTTATGATTCAATGTTTGTTGGATTCCTACAATACTATTTTCTATTGTGAAGAAACAAGATTTTATTGAATTTGCAACCTTGCTGGAAACTATGAATGTAATTAATCCTATGGAAAGATCTAACATGAGTAACACTATGAACCAAAATGTAACAATTATTCCAATTTGTTGTAATGTTGTCAATAAAACCGATACAAATGCCACTGAAGACAGTAAATAATTTCTAGCAGAAGAAACCGAAGATGTCAAATCTTCACGTATTCGACCAAAATCATCTCTGGCTAATTGAAATTCATCAAATAAAGTAGTGTGTGCTAAATCTAATCTTGTCGTGAGCCATTGTTTTTCCTCAATACTCATTATCCATGTTTAATAGAATTTTGAATTAAGGTTATCCATTTGTTATTTCCTTCAATTTTGATATTGTCCTCAGCTGGGCTAAAATAATAGATCGGCTGATTCGATTTATGAGCTCAGACCCGCTTACAATGCTGGAAAAACACAAGTACATCAATTTAGAGACCTACAAAAAAAGCGGCAAGGAGTCAAGACGCCAGTCTGGTTTATGATTTCAGACGGACTGGTCTTTGTTCTTACTACAAAAAACACAGGCAAGGTAAAGCGGCTCAAAAACAACCAGTCAGTAAAGATAATGCCTTGTGGAATGCGAGGCGAGCCAAAGGGAGACTGGATTGACGGCATGGTAAGATTTGCAACAGAATCCGAAACAGAGAACGCAATAAAATTACGTCACAAAAAGTATGGCCTCAAAGCAAAGCTAGTCGGCCTGTTTATCAAAAAAGAAGACCCAGTAGTAATTGCAATTCAGATATAGACGATTTTGCGTGACATCTGCCTTGCAAGTTTTGCAATTACGTCATCTAGCGCCAAAATGTTTGCTTCTAGATAATTAGACAAATGATACGTAGCTCCGTATTTTTCGCCAAGTTTTGTGACTAGGTTGTTTTTGGATAATGCGTTTAGGTGATGTGCAATTGCCTTGTAGTCTAGATTCATCTCTTGCGCAAGTTGGTTTGGGTTCATTGGAGTATCCGATAATATTCTGATTATCTGCAGTCTGGTAAATCCGCCTCTAGTGCCAGTAAAGACATAGAGAAGCAGTCGCTTTGCGTCGCGATCTGGCATTCTTGCAGATCCAGATTTGCGGGCAACCATTTCTTTGATCTGGTCCAGCTGTTCTAGGCGCATGATACGATCAGGACGGGTTTTGCTTAAAACACTATTTCCAAATCTCCTCCAATTTGCACCCTAGTCGGAGGCTGAACCCCCAACTAACGCTTAAATTGACAAAAAATTTAGTTTTTGTATTATGATGCCAGCACGCGGATACGACATGACGCCTACAATGTATTCTCCAGATGGAAGAATATACCAAGTAGAATATGCAATTGAAACAGTAAAGCGTGGAACACTGGCAGTTGGCGTCAAAAGCAAGGACGGAGTTGTAATGGCAGTAGAAGAAATCCCAAGAAAGCTCCAAGTATCAGGAATTACACAAAAAATATTCCAAGTAGATGATCACATTGGAATTGCAGCTGCTGGCTACATCCCAGATGCCCGAGTCCAAGTAGATGATGCAAGAACATTTTCCCAAAGCCACAAACTAATCTATGATGAGGAAGTCGAAGTGGAAACAGTGGCAAAGCACCTAGCAGACAGATGCCATCAATATACTCAATATTCAGGGGTTAGGCCATTTGGCGTAGCACTAATCATTTCCGGCGTAGACCAGAGTGGAAATAGAATCTACGTTACCGATCCTTCAGGAACATTTGTCTCATATGCAGCAGTCGCAATTGGCGCAGGAGCCGACGACGTAAATGCATTTCTGGAGAAAAACTATACCGATGAAATGTCGCTAGAGGACGCATCTGCTTTAGCAATTGCCGCAATTGAACTGCGAGCAGAGGCAAAGGAGGAAAAGAGCATCAAAATGTCTCGAGTCACCAAGCAGAACAGAATCCTAGAAAAGGTAAGCGACGCAGATGTTGAAAAATACTCTGCTTCTGCCAAGAGCAAGTACCCCAAGCCAAACTAGTCTAGTTACTACAAATTATGTCTTATTTGTATCCAAGCCAATGGGCCTAGGAAGCTATTGGGGCGAAGTAATCGAAGTATTACGCCAGATAATTCCAATTTATGATAAAGTAAACTCGTACATTTCACTAGGAAAAGACAAAGAGCATCGAATCCGCGGAATCACAAACAGAGTCATCCCAGGAAACAGTATCTTGGATGCTGGCTCTGGATTTGGCAACATGTCCAAGACTGCAGAGAAAATCTGCAATGGCAACATCACAATTACGCTTTATGATCCGCTGGTACCGATGTTACAGAACATCAGCACATATTTTGCAAAAACACCAGACATGTCGTGTGGGGTCTTTGAGCACATTCCATTCAAGGAAGAGCAATTCGATGCAGTGTTGTGCGGATATTCACTGCGCGATGCAATAAATCTGAGAATTGCAATTTCTGAAATCCACCGAGTTTTAAAAAAAGGCGGACGATTTGTCATAGTGGATTTGGGAAAGCCAGATGATGCAATAGCTCGTGCAGGTGTTTCGTTTTATCTTAGAATGATATTGCCGATAATCGCATTTGCAGTTGGCGGAAGACTAGGACTCAAGTTTGGAACGCTATACGGCACATACAAGCGCTGGCCGCAAAACAAAAAGCTGGAAGGATTATTACTAGAGAAATTCTCGCGAGTGGAATTTGACACTGATCTGATGGGCGGCGCAATAATGGTTGCAGCATACAAATGAATAGAATTATTCTGTTACTCAACATCACGGGTCTTTTGATTGGAATATCTTATGGTATTCACAATCCAATTGTTCCAATTTTTGCCAAAAACGAAATCGGTGCATCATATGCAGAACTTGGGCTAATCGGCCTTGCAAACTTTGTTCCATACATGCTCATTCCAGTTTTTGTTGGAATGTTGCTTCATAGATTTAACAGTGGTGTGTTGTTGTGCATTGGTGTTACAATAAACACTGCATCCGTGTTTTTGCTTTCTTTAGCAAAGACGGTACCTGAGGTGATGATCTTGCGTGCAGTAACTGGTGTTGCGCATGCGTTTTTTTGGCCCCCAGCGGAGGCAATTATTTCTGGTACAAGTGAGAGCAACACTCGAGTCAAAAACATTGCAAGGTTTACAGGGTTTTTTGTAGCAGGATTTATGATTGGGCCGCTAATTGGCACATTCCTCCTAGAAGGCCTCGACGTATCGTACAGAGTATTATTTGAGATTGCAACGTTTGTGATGGCATCTGCAATTATCTTTTCCATACAGCTGACAAAAAAGCACATCCAAAGAGAAAACGGCACATTTTCATTTTCTGCAATAAAACAGGTAGCAAAATTCCCAGTGGTAATTATGATTTTGATTTATTGCGCATCTTCGTTTGGAATGATTTTGACGATTTATCCAGCATTTCTAAATGATAGGACCATGTCGGCAACAGAAATTGAAATTCTGTATTTTGTATTTGGTGCGTCGCGTGTTGTCACACTTGCATTAACGGACAGGCTTGCTCGTCACACTAGTACTACATTGATTGCATCGACTAGTACCATAGCTGCAGGCCTTGCAATATCGTTTGTGTCACATTCCATACTAGAGTTTTCCGTTGCAATGCTACTAATGGGCTTTGGATTCTCCATCATCTTTCCACTGACTCTGGAGATAATTCTAAGAAAGACATCAAAGGAAAACCAAGGAATCACAATTGGGGCATACGAGACTACATTTGGAATAGGCTGGTCGATTGGCCCAATTGCTGCAGGCCTCATCTCAGAGTTTTCTGGAAACGCCATGCCGTATTTGGTGTTTTTTGCATTGGGCCTTGGCATAACAGCAGTCTCTGCTACAAAAAAGAAATCCCTAGAGCCACAGGCTGCCTAGAGTTTTAGATATTTTCTTGCCTTTACCAGTATGATAGCTGGTGCTACAAAGTAGATTCCTGCATTTAGTAGAATGATTCCGATTCCATAGCCAAGCATTTCCTGCTCTGAATCAATATCAGCAAATTGCAAAATCGACAGTGTGGACAACATTGGCGTTATTGCGACTTTTACTAGCTCACGGAATGCAGGGCTTTGCCTTTCCCAGTCTGCTATTGTCGGGCTAAATGTATAGTAAAAGTCGTTAAAGCCTGCCATGAATGTGGTGCCGGAGCTAGTTCCAAGAAGCGAGCCGTCTCGAATTTCACGCAACATTTGTACTTGTGGTGCAAGCTCTGTGCCAAATGCGGCAGTTGCTATGGCACACTGGCCTAGGCCTTGCTTTTTGTCCAAAACACAGACTCCGTTTTCATCATGCGTTCCAGGACCGCATGTTCCTGGCGGTGCCGGCTCGGCCACTCCGACTATATCGTATATGGTATCGTCAGGGAAATTCTTGTCAAACCAGGCCTTGTAGGTTGGCTCGTTGTTGTATCTATCAATGTATGACTGAGGATCTTTAGTTGGATCTGGAAATCCCGGAATGTGTGTTTTCTTGGGGCCCTTGACTCCTAGAATTTCATAAATAGAATCATCTGGGAAGTTCCTGTCAAACCATTCCTTGTATGCAGGTTCGTTATTGTATCTATCAATGTATGATTGTGGGTCCTTTGTAGGATCTGGGAATCCCGGAATGTGTGTTTTCTTGGGCCACTAGTTTCTTCTTGTGGTATTGATTCTGCTTCTGGCTCTGGTTCTGCAGTTGGCGCAACAATGCATGTACCACTTGCTTGATCATATACGGTTCCCGTTCCATATTTTGGTATTACTGGTTGTTGTGGAGCAGGAGTCGTTGGTTGAGTTGGTTGGGTCGGAGTGGTTGGTTGTGTTGGTGCAGTAGGAGTAGTTGGTGTACTGGGTGTGGGTGTACTAGGTGCTGGTTGCGATTGCTGTGCCATTACTTGGACAGCAGACGGAGAAACTGGTGAGCCATCAATAGAATAATCAAAAATTGTCCATTTACCCTTGTAGTTTGGCTCTTCATCATAGATTATGGTAGCATTGTAGATTCCCTTTCCCTGCAGCGCAGATTTTTCTGCGAACTTGCCTTTAGTGGTATCAAGTGGATTTACAACGATTATAGAATCAAAGTCAGATCGACCGCCGGTAAGTGAGATAAACTCGCCTTGTGGGCCGTAAATTTTGATAGAGACCATCTTGTTTGCATGTGCAGCATCTGTCTTGCCGGTAAACTGGATCTTGTCACCTTTGATGTAAGAGGTCTTGTCTGTTTTGAATTCAACTATAGTAGCATAAGCAGGAATTACTATCATTGTGCCTATTAGTACGGCCAAAATTGCTAAAATTGCCTTCAATTCAGTTTCTCAAGGGGCGTTTGGATCTTTAATTAGATTGTGTAGAATTGTATAGTGACTGCTAGACAGATCTAGACTTTCGCTAGGCTTATTTTTGCAGGCGACTAAATCAAGCCATGTTGGAATATTCGCTAAACATTGCTGGAAGCGAATGGATAATTATCATTTTTGTAGGACTGTTTGCTCTCTTGGGGACAAACAAGCTCCCAGAGGTTACAAAAAAGCTTGGACGTGCAATGGGTGAATACAACAAGACAAAAAACGACATCCAAAACCAGCTTGCAGGCATTACAAATGCAACTCCAAACATTACGGCACCGGTACAAAACGAACGACAGAAAATGGAATTTATTGCAAAATCACTTGGAATCGACTTTGCATGCAAAACAGATGAAGAGTTGCAAAAAATCATCTCATCTAAGATGTCTGGACCAAACACAAAGGATAACTAGACTTGGCCAAGCTAGCACTGAATCAGATCTACAACATGAATTGTATTGAAGGAATGCAGCTTTTACCTCAGAATAAAATTGATCTAATTGTCACAGACCCGCCGTTTGCAATTGACTTTCGTGCAACAAAGCAAAACTACAACAGAACCGCGTCACGGGTAATGCAAGGATATAATGAGATCAAGCAAAAGGACTATTACGATTTTACCACAAAATGGATGGAGCAGGCATATCGAATTCTCAAAGATTCTGGAAGCATGTACGTTTTTTCTGGATGGAACAATCTCAAGGACATCCTAACTGCACTGGATGATGTTGGGTTTGTCACAATTAATCACATAATTTGGAAATACCAGTTTGGCGTAGTAACCAAGACAAAGTTTGTCACATCGCACTATCATTGTATCTATGTGTGCAAAAACGACAAAAAGCGCAAGTTCTATCCTTTTGTGAGATTTGGCAAAAACGAAAAGACAGACCAAGGTCGCTCGCTGCATTACATGGACAAAGAAGACGTCTGGGACATCAAGCGTGAATATTGGACTGGAGACCAGAAAACGCCGACCAAGCTTCCTGCAGAACTGGTAAAAAAAATCTTAGAGTATTCCAGCAAGGAAGGCGATGTTGTCTTTGATCCTTTCTTGGGGTCCGGCCAAGTGGCAATGATTGCAAAGCAGCTCAAGCGAAATTATCTTGGATTTGAGATTGTCAAAAAATATCACGGCTTTGCAAAAAAGAGATTAGAGAAAAACCTGTATCGACTCAAGGCATAAAAAGTACGGAATTTGGGTTTTATCCCAATTCCAATTTGTCTATCTGTATTCCATTTTGCCCTTGATGCGCTTTACTTCGCCCATCTCATCTCGAAGATGGCTTGCCAGCAGGCGTTCAGATTCTTTTTTGTGCTTCCAATAAGCATTAAGAACTTGTTGTCTGCTTTTTGCGCGTTTGAGGGCTGCCTGGTACTTTCTGTGAATTCCAGCTACTCCTCTCAGGTAGCTTCCAGAACTACTTCCCATGTTATCGTGGAGTGATACCAAATAGATAACTTGGCCAAGTGTATGTTGTTGCCATCTTTGCTGAGCTTAGATTGACCATTTTTTTGTATGGCAGGCATGCGATCAGCAGGTAGGGAGGGTTACAATACTATACCCAAACCATAAATCCATACTGCCCCTAATGGGGCGTGAGTTGAGGTATTCCTGCCCCAAATGTGAGTTTGGCATTTCCATCCAAAAAACATTTAACAAAAAATTCATGATTGCATGTTCCAAGTGCGGACTGCAAGACATTGTTGATTATGCAAAAAACATCGACGAAGTATACTTGGAGTTTTTGGCCCGCTATGATTCCGGGCAGACACCGGACAAAAAGGAAATGCATTCCCAGCTAAAAGAAGAAGGAATCATTCGCGACAAAAAGGAAATAGAATCCATGATAGGTAATAACACGCCAGATTCCATAACTAGGGATGTTTTATTTTCAAACAAGGACTATATCTCATACTACAAGACAATCAAGGAACCCGAGCCGGAATTTGGCTTGCCAGTAGACGAGATGGGCTTGTCTGATGGAATAACACAATACCTCCATGAAAAAAACATTACAAAATTCTACAAATTCCAAGAAGATGCGATATTAGAGATAATCTCTGGCGCAAATGTCGTAATCACTGCACCTACTGCATCTGGCAAAACAGAGGCCTTTGCAATACCAGTCATACACAAGATATCCAAAGACGCAAAATCAGGCACAATTTCCGCAGTCTTTGTCTATCCTACAAAGGCGTTATCGCGGGACCAGCTGCCAAAAATACAGGAAATTGCAAAAAGAGCAGGCCTATCTGCAGCAGTCTTTGATGGAGATACAAAACAAAAAGAGAGACTGGAAATTTTAGACAATCCGCCAAACATCATTGTGACAAACTTTGATGTCATACACTATCACCTAATGTACAGAACAAAGTTTGCATCTCTATTGATGAGCACACAATTTCTCATAGTGGACGAAGCCCACGTGTATTCTGGGATTTTTGGCTCTAATGTGCATTATATCATAAAGAGATTAAAGCGAGTCTGCAAAAAGATCCAGTTTGTAGCGGCTTCTGCTACCTTGGATAATGCACTAGAGTTTTGCGAGCAGCTCTTTGGTGAGAAAATGCATCTAGTCTCAGGGACTGGCAAAAAAGGAGAAACTGACTTTGTAATTATTTTTCCATCACTGCGAACACAGCGAGCTCTGACAATTGACTTGCTGGAAAAACTCGTAACAAAGAAACACAAAACAATGGTATTTTCAAATTCGCATCTAAATTCCGAGCTTGTGGCAATGCAGGCAAAAAAGAAAAAAATCGACATACGAGTCCATCGCGCAGGCCTGATGGCAAACTATAGAAATTTTGTTGAAAAATCATTCAAGGACGACAAGATAATGTCAATATCGTGCACTCCAACACTGGAGCTTGGAATTGATGTTGGAAATGTGGATGGTGTCATTTCATCTACCATTCCAGTAAATAGGTTGATGCAGAGAATTGGTCGTGCTGCAAGAAAGGGGCAACGAGGATTTGCGTTTTTGGCATTGGGCAACGACCCAATATCGCAATACTACAAGAACCACCCAGACAACTACTTTGAAGACGTGGAGAAAACATACATTGATCCCAAAAACCCCTTTGTGGAAGAGTTTCACGTCCTTGCGATGGCGTGCGACAAGCCAATTGTCAGGCATGAATTATCAGAGCATTCCGACATAATTCAAAAACACATTGATTCTGGTAGGCTGGTTTTGCAGGAAAACCGCTACGCTCCAAACTATGATTCCATCAAAGAAACACTGGAAGAATACTCCATTAGAGGAATAGGCAAGTCCATTGATATTTTCTATAACGACAAAAAGCTAGGCGAGCGAGTCTTGCCAATGGCGCTAGAAGAGCTGCACGAGTCTGCTATCTATTTTCTTGCTGGAACCAGATACAAGGTAAAGGAATTTGGTTATCCACAAAAGCAATACGCCAAGCTTGCTGCAATACCGCGCGACTATCCGTATTACACTAAAGCACTAACTGAAGAATGGCCAACAATAGAAACGGTTTACGAAAAAAGACATGCGTTTGGAATAGAGGTGTATTTTTGCAAATTGCACATACAAAAACAGGTCTACGGCTATGTCAATATTGAATTAGGTCATGAGGTAACCCAAGGCCAAAAGGTACTACTGGACAAGCCACTAGAATATGATTTTGTGACAAAGGGAATTGTTATTCATGCACCAAAGCCCATCTCACAAATGGAGTCATCTGAAAATCCCGAATACGTAGAGGCAAGCGGATATCATGCAACAGAGCACATCATAATAGAAGGAAGCAACATGGTCACTGGCGGAGTGTCACAAGATCTAGGTGGAATCTCACTGGGCACATCTGGCCTGATCTTCATCTATGATGGTGCAATTGGGGGAAATGGTGCTAGCAAGGCACTCTACGACAGACTCGAAAAAGCATTTGAGCGAAGCCTCTCCATTGTTAAAGAATGTCCGTGTAATAACGAATCAGGGTGTCCACGATGCACTTTTTCATATAGGTGTGGAAACAATAACGAGTTTTTGCACAAAAAGGCATCACATGAAATTTTGCAGAAAATAAACGATGGCGAGATTACAGAAATAATAGAACCCACGGAAGGCGACAAGCCCCTGGTTTGATTTGGCGGGGAGGTTATTACATAATTACTCTACAGATATCTTTGATAACACACATTATTAGATAGAGGTATGAAGAAATTTGAAGAAGATGACATTCAACGCATTATAAACTGGAATAAGAAAGAAGCTTCGCGGAGAAAAGAGTCGTTCGGTGTAAAAATTGATCTATTACAAGAAATTATTGAAAAAGTCAATCAATTTTCAAACATGCCTAATGAAGAAGAAAGAATACTACAACAAACATCTTCGCTGATTGGATTAATTGTGTTTTGGCAACCATTTAACAATGCAAACAAGGCAACTGCCATGTCATCAGCAATTCATTTCCTAAGATCAAACGGATATGAATTAGATTTGATATCAGAAGGTGTACAAGATGAATTGTTACAGATATTGAATGATGTAATGTATTTGTTTGAAGATGAATCACAGAAAGGCGTGAATATGGTCAGTGAATTTATGAAGCAACAAATAAGAAAACAGTAATTACATTTTTTCTAATTTCTTAAAGAATCTCGGATTATCCTCTTTCGCCTTATCCATGCCCTCCGAGAGAGTCAGGTCTTTGTTCTTTGGTTCTGACTTAACTGCCATGATTAATCATCACATTGCAATCGTAAAAAGGTTTGGTACTACAAAATGACACATTTTTGAGCCTATTTAGAGTACTTTTTAGAGTCTAGCTTTTTCTTTGCCTCTAGTGCAATCTGTTTTTTAGAGTCTGCCTTTTTTGATTTGTAATCGTCATGATATTTTTCTAGAATCTTTTTTCGCATTTCGTCTGCAAATGCTTTTGCTTTGCTAGTGTTCTTTTTGTCATCACTTGTTACGCTTTTGATCTTTGTGTTAGATTGCGCAAAAACAAAATTGCTAGAATAGCTGGTAATTAGCAAAACGGACATTAAAACAGAAAATATGACTAGTGTTTTTGACATTTAGGTATAACCTTGAGATCGAACTAAAAAGGGTAACGCAGAATGTGTCCGGTTTTCTTATTTAGTTTTGATAATACAATAACAATAGAGAACGTCAATACCATTACCAGTATCAGACCTAATGGGAATTCAGGAGTTACTGCTATTGGAAATTCTACAGATTCGCCACTTTGGTCTATGTTTTGTATTGCAAGTGTTACTGGCCCTTTGTGTTGCTCAAAAAATATCACATTCTCAAAGCTGCCACCGGCCTTTGCAACGCCGGAATTTTCATAGATTTTCTGGCCGTTCTGAATTAGAACAAAATCATATTCTGCATTAGAGACTGGCTGAAGATTTCTATCATAAATGGTAAAGATGAATTCCGCCTCCCCTGGCTGAAGATTTTCTGGAATCCAAGTCAGGTCAACAAAGTACTTGCCCTGAGTACCATCAGGTGCATCACTTGGAATTCTAATTGGAAATGTCCTTTTTTCTTCTTGCGGTCTTACGACAACCACATAATCAACAGATGATAATTTTTCTCCATTGATGCTCTCTATTGATATTATTGCAGGACCTAGGTTTTCCTTTGTGAATGTGTAATCATGGTAATTGGTCTTTTCCTGCGCACCAATTAATCCCGTTACTGGTGCTCTGTAGAGTTCTTTTCCGTGTTGCTTTACTACAAAGTCAAATTTTGCGTCCTCTTGGATTTTGGGCGCAAAATACCTAGTAATGTCTACATAAAATCGCGTTTTTTGCTCAGGGATTATTGGCGTAGGCTCCCAAGACAACCCTACCTGAAAGATGGCATTCTGAGTATAGGCAGAAAGTGGAAACTTGTCTTCTGCACTAGGAGATATCGTAAACTCCATTTTGGATTTGTCCTGTACTGAATCAACAATTGAAAGTAATTCCTTTTGGTTCAAGACCAAGTGCACCACTCTGCTGTCTGTAGTGTAATCATCAATTGTTATTGCATATTCTGGTACTGGAATGCCATTGACTAGGCCATCATATTTTGTGACAAGTAACTCTGGAAATGTTTTTGGCACGTGAATTTCTTGATGCACAACATTTGTTTGTGCAATGTTTTGCTGACTCCAATCATATGGCATTGAAAACGATATTGTTCTTGATTGCTCGTCAAACTCAAAGTCACTTATTGTATCATAATATGACATTATACCAAGGGAATAGTCCTTGTTTTGGTAAGATATTGGATGATCAGTTTTTTCTGCAAGGCTAATTGATGCGTCAAATGTTACTGGTGGATCCAGCTTGTTTGAATCTGCATTAATAGTTAGAATCTGAATATGAAATTTGTACAATCCTCCCGATAGAAAGATAGGTCCTTCCACCTTAAGCGGGAACAGATCAGTATTTTTCATCCACCCCAGTTCGCCGAAATTGCTTCCCTGTATCTTTACTTGATCAGTGTTTTTTGGTGTAACTTTGATTAACAGATTACTAGAATCGTCGTGGAATCGCTCACTGAGTAACTTTTCTCCATCCTTGCTAATTTCCACAAGATATGTCACGTGCGGAATTACTGCTTGGGTATTGGTCTCGTATAGTTTTAGCAAAATTTCGTATTCACCTGTGTTTTTCTCAAATGTTGGTGGGTTTACAAAAATGGACAGTGTTGCATTTTTACCATCAATGAATACTGGTGGGAGTGTTTCACCTCCAACTCCGTGCCCAAACGAGGGTTGTGCGTAAAATAGTATAGAAATTATGCCAAAAACAAGCAATACTGGTAATTTCACAGTCTGCCTTTGGCAAATCCAGCTAATAAACGAAGAATCCGACTTTCAATAGTAGATTTGCCAAATCTACCAATCCTCTTATTATTTTGTTTTGTGTTGTATCATCAATATCACGGTGAGAAACTACACTTGTCGAAAGTCCCTTGGTATTCATTTGGTTTCTCACCATTTTTTTTCTAAAATCAAATTGTCACAAGAAAAAATAAAATAAAGAAAAATGAATCTGTCTAGAAATATTTCGCCCAATTTCTAGCAAGAAGTTTTTCTGCTGTCGATTCAGTCACGCAGATAGCGCCTCCATTACTTGTCTTTGACATTAGGACTTTATCTTCACTGCATTCCACCTCGTTTGGAGATATGCCTTCTTTTTGTTGTGCGAGAGGAGATGTCATGATGTGTTCTTCTATTTCTTCAGGATGAAAGTCAGCTTCTACTACCTCATCGTTGATTGTGACAACCAAGTGAACAACTGGATGTCCAGCTTCATTTGGAGTATATTGTGCCACGTACAAACCAGGCAAGTCTTGATCCTCAACAAAGTCCAGGGCAGTCATTTTGCCATTTAATGTGATGTAGGACTCAAACGCAGATTCAAGGCCGCTAATACCTTCTTCATGATCATGTTCTTCGGCATCAGAGTCCATTGACTCACGATCATGCTCACTTTCTTCTATGCCATACATTTCGAGTATTTTTTCATGGTCTTGATTCATTTGCTCATGGTCTTTTCTTATTTGCTCATGGCTAGACATCATTGTGTCTATTTGTTCTTGAGTCATTTGATCCTGCATTGACTCGTGTTCTTCCATGATCTTTTCGTGTTTTTCCATGAGTGACATGTGTTTATGCATCATTTCTTCCACGTCAGCCTTGTCCGCGTTACCTTCCATGGCTTGAGTGTGTTCTTGCATCATTTGATCATGTTCTTGGAGAATCGCCTCATGTTCTTCTTGTATGTGATCTGCGGACATTTCTTCGTCGTGTGTCATTTCTTCTGCATCTTCTGGAGCATTCGTAATCATTACAGTGATCGCATTTTCGTGTCCAACAAGTGGCGGCTCATTTTCCCACCCAACTTCGATCTCATAGTTACTTATTACCTGAGATTTGTGAGCAAATGCACCACTTGTCATCCCAAACACAAGTACAAATGCGACAAAAATAGCTAGTTTCTTCATTATTCACTTTTGTTTTAAGATTATAGATTAATGAATTGGTAGAACTCTCAAAGTCTACAGATGAGACTCAACGACTTGTGTGAGAGTGGATATGAAAATGGCTAAATTTTTTTGCCAGAATTATAGGAATTATTGCCAAGATTAGTACCAGTGGAGCCAAAAATCCAAACTCTGGCACAACTGCAGTACCCACTACGGTGAGCGATGATGCACCCTCTGGCAGATTCATTTGCAGCGTGTAATTATCTG